>Ga0187861_10000138_pt1 | contig 94501 bp, 110 predicted proteins | sample June2016WEW_10_1_3_FD_132986 | JGI IMG/M metagenome (GOLD analysis project Ga0187861, IMG submission 132986) | Peatland microbial communities from SPRUCE experiment site at the Marcell Experimental Forest, Minnesota, USA - June2016WEW_10_100 | ecosystem: Environmental > Terrestrial > Soil >...
TTTGAATATGCAGATTTCTTCATGATTGACAAAAGCGTGCTCTGCATAGTAGACCAACGTGGATATCCGGAACCTTTTCCACTTGAATTGCCGCTGGACGGTAGCAAGAAGGGCATATGTATTGAGGTAGTAAAGACCGGCAATTCCGTTATCGTTCAAGATGTGAGAAAGAATACGGACTTCGTCGAAGGGCTTCCAAGCGTACTTTCCGAGCTCGCTGTACCAATCAGAGTTGGGCAAGAAACCTTTGGAGTACTGAACGTAGAAAGCAAAAAGTTGAACGCATTTGACGAAAAAGATCGGGCATTGCTTGAAATCCTAGCATCACACGCAGCTACCGCGATAAGCAACTCAGAGTATGCCAAGAATTTGGAAGCAGCTGCAACAGAAATTCGAGAAAGTCAACAGAGGTTTGAACGACTTTTCATGGATAACCCTGAGGCAGCGGTGCACTTGGATTCGAGCTTTCACATTTTGAATGTCAACCCACGTTTCATGAGGCTTTTTGGCTACTCTTTAGATGAGATTAAGGGCAAGCACATCAACGATTTCATAGTGCCAAAGGACAAGATGGAAGAAGCAGTTGTCTTCGACGAAAGAGTCAGCAAAGGAGAGATTTATCATGAAGACACTGTCAGAAAGAGAAAAGACGGAAGTTTAGTTCCCGTTGCTTTTTCTGCTGCTTCCATAATCGTCGAAAATCAAGTTAAAGGTCATATAGCAGTCTACAAAGATATTTCTCAGCTGAAGAAAGCCGAAGAGGAATTGAGACAGACACTAGAAAAGCTGGCAAAAACGAATGAGAAGTTGCGTGTCATTGGCGGATTGACTAGACATGACGTTCGAAACAAGCTGTCTACGATAACGGGCAATGCTTACCTGTTGAAGAAGCAGTTGGCTGGAAATAGCAAAGTTCTTGATAAGCTTGGAGATATGGAAAAAGCGGTTCAGCAAACGGTAAGGATTCTTGATTTCGCAAGAGCATATGAAATGCTTGGGGCTGAAGAGCTGGTGTACACCGACGTTGAGAAAACCGTCAATGAAGCAATCTCACTTTTCGCAAGCCGGAACAACATTGAAGTAATCAACGATTGCCATGGATTGACTGCTTTGGCAGACTCACTACTGAGGCAGTTATTCTATAATCTGATCGACAACTCGCAGAAATACGGTCAGAAGACCGCTAGAATAAGAGTTTACTGTGAAAAGACAGGTCAAGATTCGCTCAGGTTGGTCTACGAAGATGACGGCGTCGGGATACCTGTTGCCGACAAGCCTAAGCTCTTCAAAGAAGGCTACAGCACAGGAGGCAGCACCGGTCATGGTTTGTACCTGATAAAGAAGATGATGGAAGTCTACGGATGGACAATACAGGAAACGGGTGAACCAAGCAAAGGCGCACGGTTTGTCATGACAATACCTAAGACAAACCCAAATGGGAAAGAGAACTACAGAGTAATATAGTAAGCGCGCGCTAAGCTTTTAGGAGACACTTCATCTCAATACGTCATGTTTTGAGGATTCTGGATGAAGTATAGGAGTTTTGGAAAACTAGACTGGAAGGTTTCAGCCCTCGGGTTCGGAGCGATGAGATTGCCCATCGTCGGCAATGACGCTGCAAAAATTGACGAGCCCGAAGCAATACGCATGATAAGGTTCGCCATCGATGACGGCGTGAATTACCTGGACACAGCCTATCCTTACCACCGAGGAAATGCGGAGACCTTGGTTGGAAAAGCGTTGCAGGACGGGTACAGGGAGAAGATCAAGCTGGCCACCAAAATGCCAACATGGCTCGTCAAGTCTGAAGAAGACATGGACAAGTACCTAGAAGAACAACTGTTTAGGCTTTGCTTGAAGCAAGTCGACTTCTACCTTCTCCACGGACTGACCGGTGAGCGTTGGCAGAAGCTTACTGAACTTAACGTGTTGAAATGGCTTGAGAAGAAGAGAGACGAGGGAAAGATCAGCTATTTTGGCTTCAGTTTCCACGACGAGTACGATGTGTTCAAGAAGATCATAGACAGCTATGAAGGGTGGACCCTCTGTCAGATCCAGTACAACTACATGGACTCGGATTACCAGGCCGGAACAAGAGGGCTGAAGTATGCTGCATCAAAAGGCCTCGCCGTTGTGGTTATGGAGCCGATCGCTGGTGGAAGACTGAGCGTTAAGCCGCCTGCCGAGATCGAAGCCACTTGGGACAAGGCCGAATTCAAGAGAAAACCAGCGGAATGGGCTCTTCAGTGGGTGTGGAACCAGCCGGAAGTTTCAGTCGCGCTGAGCGGAATGAGCACGATGGACCAAGTAGAGGAAAACCTTCGCAGCGCAGACCGTTCGGGGCCTAGGACTCTCAAGAAAGAGGAACTTCAACTCATCAGCCAGGTCGCAGCGAAGTACAAGCAATTCGGTTTCGTGGGGTGCACAGGCTGCAGGTACTGCTTACCCTGCCCTCATGGAGTAAACATAACAGAAATAATCTCACTTTACAATGAATATTACATGAAGGACATGGATGATGAGATAAAGAAAAAGTACTGGGAACACATCACGAAGGAAAGCCAAGCAAAAAGATGCGAAAGATGTAGAACGTGCGAGGAACTTTGCCCACAAAAGTTGACGATCAGCGATGTTATGAGCAGAGCCGCCTGGGTCTTTGAGCAGGAGGAGTAGAAGCGCGCGTTAAGGGCTCTTATTCAAGCATGGCTAAGGGTCCATTCGACTCTAACATTCTGCATTATGGCCATAATCTTGAGGTCATGAAAAAGTGTTTTCCAAATGCGCGCGCTAAAAATCTCTTTCGCAAGCGCGCTCTTACATTGCACGCAAACTGAGGGCTTCTTTTACATTATGGTGAGCAGCGATTTAGAAGTCTCTTGTTTTCTTGCAGGCGGACTGTTCATCAAGTTTTTATATGCTTTCTTGTACCGTAGGCTCTGAGGCACATTTCATTGGCTGGTTCCAGCGGGTCAAGAAAGATTCTGAAGAATTGGCGAGGAAGATTCTATCTTCCAGGCAACACGTGGGCGCTTGCTCTAAGCGCCACTGTCTGGAATATCGGAGGCGCGATGATCAACCCGTACCAGTCTATTTATTTCTCAGGTTTAGGAGCAAATTCGGTGTTCATCGGCTTTCTCTTAGGTGTCAACTCGGCTGTCACAGCTTTGATGCAGTTGGTAGGCGGATACGTTGCAGATGCTTGGGGCAGAAGAAAAGTCATCGTCATCTTCAGTTTTCTGAGCGCCGGCTCCGCCTTCGTCTTCATTTTTATATCGGAGCCAACCCTTCTGATGATTCCCATAGTGATTGGAGCGATTTCAGGCATTTATGGCCCCGCGTTCAATGCGACTCTGACTGATTCGATGGAGCCGGAGCTCAGGGCACGGGGCTTGGTTTCCTTCACACTTGTTACTTCGCTGCCCTCGATTTTCTTTCCGTACGTTGGAGGAACACTGATGCAAACGCTTGGAACGCTCGAAGGGCTGCGCATAGCATTTTTCTTCAGTGGACTCTTAGGCGTCATCGGAGTATCATACAGGGCTCTCACGCTCAAAGAGACCTACGCGGGGCTTAGAGGGAAGGAAAAAAAGCGAATTCGGCGTCTTGTTTCAGACTTTTTCACGGACAATTTGTTTGTTCTGCGGAACGCCACGGACGGAGCAAAGAAGCTTCTAATCTACGCCGTTTTGGCAAGTGTCGGAACGGCCATGACCGTGCCCTACACATCGATCTATTTGGTTAACATCGCAAATCTGCCCCCAGAATTCTATGGTCTCCTGACAAATGTTGCCGGACTCATCAGCGTCTTGCTCTTGCTGCCTGCCGCCAGAATAATCGAAAGAGTGGGTCTAACGAAAAGTGCGGTTTACGCTTCACTCTCAATTCCTGTGAACCAGCTCATATTCGTGAGGGCCAAAGGAACAGACGACTTCGTAACATGGACTGCAATAGGCGGCGCGAGCGGTGCCTTACTAGGCCCATCGCTGACGGCGCTTCAGGCAAATCTTTCGCCGCAAGAGATGCGTGGAAGAATAATGGCTATGTTCAGTGTGTTCTCGCTAATCACAGCCGTTCCAGCGCAAATAGTAGGAGGTTACCTATTCCAAACTCTGGGTCCACTGTCTCCCTTTATCGCCTCGACACCGATCTTTGTGTTGGCGACGTTGATACTCATTCGAATAAAGGAGCCAGGACCGCGTCCAATCGAAAAATCATGAAAACTCGTTCTGCGCTGGGACTCAAAACATGAATCAGATTCCAGCCTTTCTTCAAACAAACGTGACAGGAGCGTGAACAGTTCTCGTGTATCTGGTCGACACGCGCGCCAGAGCCCGTATTCTTTTTCTCGTTTTATCATCTGAACGTTCTTGCTTACCCGCGCGCGCGGGCGCATGACTGAAAAAAAGGCGCGCGCCAAACGCTTCAGACTTGGCACCAGGCATGATGAACATATTAACCATGGCGCGCGCTAAGTGAGAAAGAGCGGCTTTTACCATGCTTTTGTTACAAAATACTGTTACAAACCTGTTACAAATCGGTTTTTCTCCCTGTTCGCGAATTTCCAATTAACGCAACACCATTTTTGAGGAACTTTTTGACTTTTTGAAACTGTGTCCAGTTCTCGAAGGAATGAGCTTCTTTTCAAGGACAAAACATGAACTATTCCCTGAACTGCGTTAACGCGTGTTAACGCAAATATTGCGAAAAGGCTCTATACAAGTTTACCGCTAAAGAACGGTTTGCTGGAGGAACAAGACTGAGCAAACGACACAATGGAAACAGACTTCTCGCCATATGGCTCAAGAACGAACAGCATAACCAGTTTCAAGACTTCCTCGCGCGCTTAGAAAAGAAGAGCCTGGTTGTGCAAGTTGGGACCGAAAATTCCCTTGAATCCATTACTCCGTGTGACACGTGGAAAGGCCACCTTTAATCTTTTGCACTTGCTGTTCGGAGAGTTTAGCGCTTCTTTCTCAATCTGGGATTCTTTCGCCAATAGACAGATGGGTTGTTTGGTTTTTTCGATCTATCGTGGTTCAAAAAAGAGATTTTCGCTTAACATCATTGTTTCGATCAGACCCAGATTTCCGTGCGCTATCTTGATCAAATTCCATCCAATTGCTGATATGTTCAGCAGTCTCCCTTTTCAGATGCTTTCTGATCATCTCCAGCAATTTCTCTACGTCGAAAGGTTTCAAAATATATCCATCGGCACCCTCGTTAACTGTCTCCATAGCGTTCTCTAAGGTCGGAAAACCCGTGATGATTATCTTGACCATGTGGGGCTGGTTTTCCTTCAGCCTGTGGAGGAGCTCAGTTCCCTCCATGTCAGATAGCTTAATGTCAATCAGAGCTATGTCAAAACGCGATTTTTCGGAGATCCTAGTCGCCTGTTTGCCATTCTCCACAGTTTCAACTGAGTATCCCTCCTTGGATAGGATTGAAGAAAGGGTCTTTCTCACATCTGCGTCGTCGTCAACAACCAGGATGCTTTCATTCAATTACTACATCTCCGCTTTCTCATCTGGGACAACCTTACATTTTTACTATGGGCGGATTAAGTCTTTTATGAAGCAGAAATATGAACTAGCGCGCAGCTCTTTGTTCTAATGTCTTGTCTTGGTGTCGTCTTCTAGATGATAACTTTCTGTGCTTTTTAGAAGTCATCTTGAGCACAATGGCGAGGTGGATTTAACATTCCTACCTAGGGTATGACGCAATTATCTCTTCAAAACTGGAAGATTTGATGGCTTCTCTCATGTATGCTTTCACGCATGGCGTCAGTGGCATCAATAAGACTTTTTTGAGCTTTTCAAATCACTTTTGTGCTTCCGAGAGATACGTCATAACCTCATTCTCTTTCAGTAACCTAGGCGAGCTCACAAATCCTTCTGGAGTGTCCACATACAGCCCTTTTGGTTTTTTGTCTTGTAGTTCCAGAAAGGGTTCGATGAAAACTGTGAAATCACTGATTTTTTTCTTCAAACCCTCTTCCAACCTTTGCATGACGGTCTCTACGTTTTTTAAGATCTTGAGGGAGTTGCTTTGCAGAATTTAGCGCGGTAAGTGAGAAACAGTGGAAAAGACCATTGTTTTGTAACTCAATACTGTAACAATCGTGTAACAATCCAGTTTTCTAATTTTTTATCAAAAGACAATGAACGCAACATCATTAGCGCGCGCGCTAAAAGACTTAAATGTTGAATTTGTAACTAGTTCTTATACAGATTGAAACGTCGGTTGGAAGCACAGTATGGACAACAACGATTTCTTTTTGGGTTTTGCTGCTCATGCGCATACCAAGGATGAACTCGAAATCGATCAAGTGAAAGAGGGGGAGCTGAGGAGAGCGAATAGCCCAGAGGGAGCTCAGCAAATGGCAGAAATGGTTCTAGACAAGCTCGAAAAAGACATCTCAAAAAGGGGCTATAGACTTGATGATGTAAAACTATTGGTCCTGTATCTGAGTTACAGAGGAGAACCCAAAGAGAAGGATGCTATAATATGCGAATCGATTCTGCGCTGCATAAAAGAGAGATTTGAAAAAGGTTCTGCTGCAAACCAACTCCGACTAATCGGACATACAACCGGTGGCGAATTGGAAAACGAAGACCTTGCGTTAAAGGAGATTTCAGGCATTGGTTACAATGGCTTGTCTCTTTTGGCTCTGGTCACAAACCTTCCAATAGGCGTGGGGCGAACTTGGGGTCTTCGCTCGCCACAGGAAGCGGGAGAGCAAGGAAGGGAGATGACCCGCGACGCATGGGTCGACTTTAGCCAACAAACCACAAGCAAAACGCATCTTCACATGGGAAAAAGTCTGCTTGTGCTGACTCAGGGGTCGAAGGTTGACACCCCAGGCTACGAGCATTTCTTGGCAGAAGGAATCGCTAATTTCATGGGCAGCACCCGAGAGGCAAGAATAATGAACGTCATAGGCGGAAGCAGCGGTGATGGAGCGAATGCCCAGCTTTTTCATCAATTCTATGGAAGGCTCAAAGAGCATCCACAGTTTAAAGCTCTTGATGGAGAAGCCGTATGCGCTCTAATTCCCAACCTGTGCGAAACCTCCATAGGTCTAGACGTAAATGCCATAACTAAAATCGGAAGACAACACACATTTCATTTCAACAAGGAAAAGGAACCTCACTATAAATACGTCAAACGCATCGGCAACGAAGATCCCTGCACCAAGTATGCTGAAGCCATTTATGAAAACGAAGTTCAACTATCCAAAGAAAAGAACCTTCCACTAGTCGATAAGGAAGTAATTCTGGAAGCAATGCGACTTTCTCGAGCACAAAAAAGGTTACTGATATTCAATCCGGTTGTGGCCAGATACGCCTTTGCTTTCCCTTTTGGCAACTATGCTTGTGTTGCTCCTTTTCGAGTAGCGGGAGAAGACATTGAGCTTATTCTTCCAGTCAGAAGTTACACTCCCGAGATGCCTGGCTACTTCATGATGGGTGACCATGAGAAGGTGCAGAAAGGCGCTCGCCGCGTGTATGACATGCTCAGAGCAGATCAGGGCTTCAACACAAACGATGCCACTATCATCGTTTCTTGCATCAACAGAAGACTAGTTGAGCTGATGGCTGGATGTAGGTCTGGGACTGAAGCTGAGGTATTGAAAGAAGGACTTCTGTCAACTCAGGTAATAGGATTCTTGGCATACGGCGAACTATCATTCACTCATCTCATCCAAGAGCCATACTTTCACGCCTTCAGCTGCTGGGGAATCACCCTTCATTCCCAACCTGCAAAAACCGAATCGAAAGAAAAGAAAACTGAACTTGGGATCAAGGGCTGGATCAAAGGAAAAACATAGTTGGCAAACTGGCTTTACAAGATTCGAAAAGCGCCCAATAGATTTCTTTCCAAACCCAGATGTGCAGCCTTTTGATAGAAAGGCAATTTTCGAAGATGTTGAGAAGCCCATCAAATGTAACAAATTGAAAAGCGCGCGCGTTCTATGCCAGATTTTTGCAAAGACCCCCTTGGTCTTCTTAGGTTCAAGCGCGCGTGCTAGTTTTATAGTAGGAAATTCGAAGATAGAGTGATGTCTGCTATGGAAAGTGATGATTGGTGTGTAGCTGTTTTCAAATGTAAGCAAGACAACATCAGGAGCGTTCTCGTCGATTTCTATGCTTACATGAAGGATGTTGAAGGTGTAAAGAATCAGCACTTCTTGATTAGAGACCGCGTGGATGATGAAGCTGTCTTCAGTTACCGTGTTTCAGTAGAGCCCAGAGTCAAAGAAGTGATTAGGAGTAAGATGGCTTACAAGCTCGGAAGTTTGCTATCTGAAGACAAGTTTGTTGTCGATCCAAGCGTTAACCATCCCTTAGAAAAATATATTGCCTGGTCTCCTAAGAAAAGAATTGATGAGTTTGGACCAAAAAAGTTCGCCGAATTCTGTGACTTCCTAGCCAAAATGAGCAAACTAGTCTTGCAAATGGTCAAGAAGCGCCACTTCAAGTCAAATGAAAGAGTCGAAATAGCGCACGTCATGTCTTGGATGCTTGGTTGCACAGAATACGGCCTATTGAGTCCAAAAGGTTGGGAAATAGGATATTATGATCGTATAGAAGACAAGAACTGTCCATATCTGAAAGAACAGTTTCCTAAATCATGACTACTTTGGCTCGATATGATGAAATAGCGCGCGCTGTGATTTCAATCTCTGTGTTCGTGGGATTCCTCTTCAGACTCTTCTTCGATCTCTTCTTCTTCCTCGGCAGCTTCTTCTCCTACAGCTCTTGCTTCTTCTTCAGCTTCTCCTTCTGCAGCATAAGTCCCATCTAACCAGACTTTAAATTGTTCTTTGCTTTCAGGGTCGGAAAAGGCCCACTCACACAGTTGACTGACGACGGCGTTGAGATCGATGTCATGATCGTCGGCCAAACTCTTCAGAAACTGTTCCCACTTTACAGGCAGAGACGCCGTAATCCCAACCATCTTGCATTTTCACCATCGTCTCGTATCATTCAAGTCGTATTTAAGCTTCAGCGTGCGCGGCTCCAGTTCTTACTGTTTATCTTCATTCTTTTCGGAATCGTTTCTCTTTCTCTTCCATCCTCTTAATAGTATTGTTACGCGCTTCTAGAAAATCTGTCACTTCTTTCTGAATAGCACCAGCAGTAACGGGCGGGTGAATGTAGAGTCACACAGGTTTTAGGCTATGCTTTAAAGGCTTACACTAGAGTTCACGCATGCAAATGATTTATATCCTACTTTCCTAGACTCTTTCTTTCGAGAGTGCTATTATGCCCGTATTTTTGATAATTTCCAGGCATTCCGCTGAGAACTGTCCGCTGAACAATGAGAAAATGAAGGCTATGACGTTAGCATTACCAGCCAAATTGAGCGGACTGGAGAAGAAACATGGAGTCAAGAGGGTTGGAGCATGGACCGTAGTTCCGGAACACCTATTGATTTGGGTGTATGAAGCCCCAAGTTCAGACGCTCTGCAAAAATTCTCAATGGAACCAGAAATGGTAAAATGGATGGCTTGGAACACGAGCGAAATCAAATTAGCAATGAGTCTCGAAGAAAGCATGAAACTACTAAAACAAGCCAAATGAAATCACTACTTCTTTCTTTATTCCAAAGATTCTTTTGGAGTTTATACTAGACGCGTGCTCTTGGACGCGTCCTCCTGAAAAAAGGGATAGACTAGGTTCTATCTTTGTTCTTTCAACAATAACAGTCTCTTTGCGATCTCTTTAGAGATCTTTTCAAGACCCTCAGCTAATTCTGCACGAGTAACCTCATCTAATTGATACACTTTCCCACTCTTATCGATGAATGCAAGTTCCAACTTCCTCTTTTCCATTGTTCCACCCCATTCAGATTCTATTATTTGCCATTTCATTTTCCCGCATAAGCTATTTTCTGCCTTCTATATGGCCAAAGCGACATGCAATATAGGTTCAGCGCGCGTTAGCCAAATGAATGGCGCAAAATCAGAAAAAAAGGAGTTATCGTATTATGCGTCAGGCCATATCTTTAGCGCTTAAACGCTTAAACCAATATCTTTATAAGCTGGTAAGCGCATACTATGCTATGTGAATAAGCAGATTTGGAATGATGGAAAATGACAACAAGAATAAAAGTAGCGCTTGGCATCTGGCAATTTGCTTATTGGAAAAAGATCTAACACGTGCGAATCGTGCACAAAAATATGGACTAAAAAAGTAGGTAATTGAAATGGGGCGAATCAGCGTGGAGCTCCCAGATGAACTGGAGAAGAAGCTCAGGTTCAAGACCATTGAGAAATTTGGCGGCAAGAAAGGCGACCTCTCAAAGGCTGTCGAAGAATCTGTAAGAACATGGGTTGCCTTAGACAAATAGACGCGCGAACAAGTCGTACATCATGACTAGCCCCTCAACAGAAGCTCCATGCTTCGAGCTTGTCTTCAACTCACCAACAAGCAACTTTCCAAGGGAGAAGAACTGCTTCGGCGAAAGACTCTTTTTCGGCTTTCTTTCGCTTCAAGCATAGGTTATACGCATGCGCGCGTTTTGGGTTTTGGAACAAGACTTTACCCGCACACACTTACCCGTCTTGAGTTTCAAGTTCCGAGACTATGTCTTCTGCAGCCTTTTTGTTAGCAAGCCAGTCAAAGAACAGTTGCCAAGACCTCTCACGTTCGCCGCTAACAAAGAGCAATGGGCTTGAGCTCTTCTTCGAAAATTTTATCCGTAGGTTTGCTGACAATGAGATGAGGTCTGACAATGGTCAAGTGCCCCAGATGTGGAAAGGAAACATCAGATTCCTCAACGGAATGGGAATTTGCTGCTTTCCACGCTAAGCTTTTTGTTTGCTCCAAATGCAAGAAGACATTCAAAGCATACTATCGAAATGGAAGATTGAGTCATACCATACCCAAACAGTCTGGACAAACGTTTCATTCAGGGTCAGCGCACGCGCGCTAGGAGACGATTCTAATGTATCTTGCCGAAATAGAGCCGCTTACGTAGACTTTGTCAGTCGCCTTGTAGAACCTCAAACTATTCTCTCTAGCTGATTTCGCATCTATTTCCAGCACGACAGGACGCTTGGTTCTTCTCAGTCCGACTTCTATTGCAGTTTCCATTGTTGGAGACAAGTGCACCCACCTTCTTTTCATCGGCTTCAATCCTTCTTTCGAAATTTCAGAGGCAGCATCAGGCGTTGTTCCGTGATAAAGCAATTCGACGACTGTGTCTTCCTCAAGTTGAGATTTCACAGATATTGTGTGACCATACAAGGCTCTGATCTTATTGTCTATGATCTCGAATCGCTTTCTCTGGCTTTTCTCTACTATTTCCACCATGAATCTCCGGTCGATATGAAAGCGGTCGTGAAGCTTCTCCAGCAACTCATTCACATCAACAAAACCATACTCGTCCATATTGATGTTTTCAGAATTATGTCTGAGAAGATAACTCATGTATCGGCTAACTTCAGCTCTCAAGCTTCTTTCCATCTATCTGTTTCACACCCACATTTTGCGCTGGAGTCTTTCGTCACGCGCTAAATTCTATATTCCTTTTCTCGTTTTGTCATCTGAGCATTCTTGCTTATCTGCTTGAACAAGTGCGCGTTCTCCGTGTGCACAGGAAAAACCTTCTTTGCGTCTATCTCCCTGACCAGGCTTCCTATCTGTTCTCTATTCAGATGACCAGAGGCGTGTAGCTGGTGAAACTGCATTCCAAAATGGTCAAGCCAGTTGTGAAGAACCGCGTCTTGGATATCTTCTTCGCTGAACGGTTCGCTCATGCTGTGAATGAAGTGACTGCCCCGACTTGGCCTTATGTCTATCAACTCTGCAAACTGGTAGAAGTCCAAGTCCATGATAAGCTTGCCTTGGTTCTTGTGCACAAACTCGTACGTCACCATCTTATCCATAAACTGCCTCTCCCAAACATAGTAATCAGTATCATCATAGGTTCCAGACTTCTTGCGCTTGTAATACACAAGAACATGCTCGTCCTCCAAAGGATCAGGCAGATCCAAATGCTCATCCTGAATGAGCTTGCCCAACAGGTAAGCAGTTTTCGGCGAGATCACCATCTTTCTTCCGTTTTTGATTGCCACAGTGTAGAAGGTTCTGAGCCGGTCCATGTCCCGGCTGTAATGCGTAATGAAAACGATCTTGTCAGTCGAAGAAACGATTTCGTTGCTCAGCCGCTCCACTTGCGACTCGGAATAGTTCTTGCGTTTTTCCTTCAGCGCCATCCTCGTACCCTCGCAGATGAGAGCGTCAGGCTCGCATTTCTTCGCTGTCTCCACGAATTCTTCAGTCAAATCCTTCCTTGGACCATGCATCCTCAAGTCCCCAGTGTAGACGACTGTGCCCTCAGACGTGTGTATGACGAAGCCGTAAGCAGCAGGAATGGAATGATCCACATGCACGGGCTCCACGACAACATCGTCTATCTTGATCTTCTTTCCTGTGCGAAAAGTCCGATACTCATGCTTCTTATAATCGCAGTAACCGCTGGTCTCTTCCATCGACTCCAAAAACAGCTTAGTGCCAACGCCAATATACACTGGAATCTGCGGGTCAACAAAGCAGATGTGCGCCACATGATCAAAGTGAGCGTGAGACAGAAAAATCGCGTCAATCTCCGGCTCCGTATACGGAAAGTCAGTGAACGCAAGCTGTTCCTTGGCGTAGAGTCCTCTAATCTTAGGTAGCAAACCGAATTCAAAATGGTCCTTTAGACCGTTTATTGGACGCGGGTTAAGCCAGCTTGTAAAGTAGTCGGCGCCAAAGGTGAAAGACTGACCAAAATCAAAGAGAATTCTTGTCTTCTTATCCTCCAGGAGAATCTTGTTGCCACCAATCTCGTTAACTCCACCATAAAACCTGAGCTTAACCATCTGCCCAATCAACAGTCCCGCACTTCCTTTTTCCTCGCTTCCCAGTATTCTTTTGCTTCCCCGTATTCCTTTTCTTTTTTGCCTGCGTCCGATTTGCCCCTACATTCTGGACATAAGCACTTGCCTTTGTATTGCACATACCGAGTGTAGAACATCTTCCCGCAATTCTCGCATCGGTGATCGCCCATGTTTTCGCCTTCCGTATAATGGCTATCTTCCAAGGATTTAACAGGTTCTACATTATTCCAACCGATGCAAAACAATAGTTCTTGAAAAAGCGCAGTCTAAGAAATCGGCTAATTAGGGCGCACGCTCCTAGCTAGCTATATAAAATATGTCCTGCGTATACACGCGCGCGCGCTGATATAGCCAAGTCAATAATTGCTCCGAGCATAACTATGAACGGTCTCTTCACAACTTTCTTTCCTGTAATAGGTTTCTTCTACGTAGCTGAAATAGACGGAAAGAGAAAGGAAGGCGAAGCGGAAATAAAAGAGCAAGTTGAAGACTATATAGAGAACTATTTTGAAGCGTCAAGAGAAGATGATTTGAAAATATTTAATCATACCCTCGAACTTACCCATACCTTTTGGGAAAACCTCAGAAATGGTTTTCTAAAATACATCGCCACATGTATCATAGTTTCGGTTCTTTCGCTACTTTCATTATTGCTTCTTTATGTTTTCCTCAGTCCTGCTCAATTTATACTCTTTGACATACCGCTTTTGTCCACCATAGCAATCGGGATTCTTCCCATCATCCAAGTCGCCATGATTAAAACTCCCTCTCAAATATGACAACCACGATATACATTCAGCTAGAACTACTATCGGTGTTTCTAGATAACACTCCTTAGTTTTTCTGTTCTGCACTTTCGACATAATGTTGATAGCTAGTTAGACAATGACTAGCTCCCTTCATTCTTCTTTTTGTTTTGATATGCACATTTCAACGCAGGAATAGATTCATGATTCATAAAATCTAATTCCTTCTCTTTGGCTAATCAAATGCAAGTAAGCATAACCATACATAGACAAAATACGTGCAAAATGCTGTGAAGAATTAGGTTCTCTTGAAGGAAGTGAAAAAAAATGGAAAGTGGAGATAAAGCCATTCTGAGCATCATTCTGATAATCTCAGCGGGTCTAGTGCTCTATTCTTAAATCACCAGTTATCTACAACTTTCAAGTAAAGGTTTAGGGAGTGACTTAGGGGTCGAGCAAATCACAGGTCTCTTTATGTTGTTCCTTGTCGTCTTGTGCACCATATTGGAAGTTCCAGACCAGGAAGAACCCATAATAGAATATGACCTCAAGCAAGAGATAATGGACGAATTAAGAAAAGAGATGAAGGAGGGTTAAGAGGATGACTACGAAGGCTAAACGTGATAGAATGAAAGCAGAACGAAACAAGAAGAGGTTGGGATAGATGAAGATGAGTGAAGAGCTTGACCAGTACCTGAAAGTCTAGTGCATAGACTATGCCTGATGCGAGAAATGGTTTCATCACCGCCACAGTAGGAGTACTTAATGGTATCATACTATACTATTTATTGAAAGGATTTGTTGATGCAGGACTTTTGAATGCTTCATGGTTGGCAGTTTATGAACTGGTCAATATCCTTGCCATCCTTGTTTTTGTTCATAGCACACCTTACTGGGGAACTGGTTACCTCTTTGGGTGGTGGTTTGGTTTCGGTATCATGTGGTATTCAGGGCTAGTTGGAAGTCTGGAATTTACTGTCTATTCCATAGTTCTAGTTTTCGTACTGGTCACTAGAATCCTAAGACACATAGTCTTCCACTATTCTTTTCAAGCTAGTTTTTGGTGTTGCGGAAAAGTTATAGCTGAACCACGAGAACTAACCAGAATTGCGAACTAAAAGAGGTGAAAAAAGAATGAAGACAGCAAAAGAATGGAAGTTAATTAAGGCACATCGTTGCCTGAAATGCGGCGGCAAGTGCAAGGAAGATAAGACTAAGAGAATGGTCATTGGTAGATTCTGGTATTGCCCTAAATGTGATGGAAAGCCAGTAGCATTGATGAAGAGGCGATTGAATGAAAAAGGTGACAAAATTACCACAACCAAATGATTTTTCTTGCGATGTGTATAACACAGAAGAGGATTATTTCTACGGAAAAGATTGCATGGAAAAAATCGAATATAGAGTTACTTGTGACGAAGGTTGCAACCATTATTTTTGTAAGAAACATCTTAGCGTTTATCTTGAACAGCAAAAGGAAAAGGTCGAATTCAGCTAAGTTTCTTTGTCATGCTATAATTTCTAACTCCATGTAGATTATGATTCCAACTTCAAACTAGGCGACAGCATAAACCCCAAAAATAGAAGACTCCATTTACGATATACAACCGACAACTGTAGGTTGTACTTGATGGGAACTCTGAATTGACCCTCTCCATAGATAGATGACTCCATGCTTGTTAGGTCATTGGTTGATGTAGCATATTCTATTCAATTTGTTGAGAATTATCCTAGATTCAAGGAGAGACAGCATAGAGCATAGAGGGAAAAGACAAATTCACCACGCTCAGAAGAGGATACAGAGACCGAACCTCAAAAGACCGAACAAACTAACAAAGTCATATACTGCCATATGAAAGTGTCAGACCGACCACTGAAAGAGTGTCATGACCACACTCCTTAACTCCAAGTGGATATCAACAGAGAGATTTGAAAAGAGGCAGTATACTAAGTGCGTAGGTTTTTCATGTAGGAGAAATGGATAAGTTCAAAGTTCCTACAAAACTCAGAAGCACATAGTGTCAAACGCCTAATGACTTCTGATTTCTCGGAAAAGTTATAGCCGAATCTTTGGTTACTGTTGTAGGGTGATAACTCTGACTTCTGAAATCAGACCATTCGACTTCGTGAAAATGGTTGACGAGATGAGGGCATTAAGAGAGAAGTATGCGATGCCAAAAGGTATTCTGTTAGTTCCAGACAAATTGGAGATTCAGGTGCAACGAATTGCTTATGATAGATTTCACTTGTCCTATAAGGAATATTTCAACTACTTGCCAAATGAAGTGCTGAATATGGTCGCACCAATGACGATGAACATGATGAGTCAAATCGGCATTCCAAAGGAAAAAGTCACAAGGATTGCAGAGAATTGTGTAGGAATCGAGTTGGATGGCGATTTCTTTCAGATAGCAGGTGCAGTATTGGCAGAACTCCTATTACAGAGGCGGTTAAATGAAGATGAGACTATCTCTTTTTTTAGCACAGTTGCGAAAGCGGTCAAAGCACTTTGTGAATGGTCAAGTTTGGAATTTGAATGGAATAGCGAGATACAGCAAAGATACTTTGACACTTGAAGGAAGCTATCCGAGGTAATGCAAGCACATCCTACGTTGCAATCCGAAATAGAAGCCATCATAAAGAAATGTGCACAATCAAATGAAACCTTGACCTCTGACAAAGACGAGGAGAACGTTTCAGAAACCGCAAATTGATTGCTCGCTAGAAGACACTTCTATCATGGTTTTTAAGCCAGTTTGACCCGTCTATTCTTGGGTAAGAGCCTTGAAGAAAAGGGTTAAGGCTATTTGGAACCAAATAGAGGGCCCTACCACCGTTGCACGCACGCACACACTCCACACAACAAGAGCAACACGCGCTATTCGAAACGGTATGTGACGTTAACCTGTTCTGGCTGCAGCCTTTTCCAGCGCAACGACGCCCGGAAGCTTCTTCCCCATCAGAAACTCTATCAACGCCCCACCCGCTGTGCTGACATACGAGATCTTCTTGGTCAACCCAAACTCTTCAATAGCAGATATCGTGTGTCCTCCACCGGCCAGAGAAAAAGCCTTAGAATTCGCAACCTCTTCAAGAATTCTTTTCGTTCCAAAACTGAACTCCTCGTTCTCATAAACTCCCATCGGCCCACTGATAACGATTGACTTCGCCCTTCTTATGATCTTGGTGTAATCGTCAACCGTTTTTGTCCCGATGTCGTAGGTCGGGTATTCCGCGGGCAACTCGTTAACAGATATCTCTTTTCTCTTGCCACCCACTTCCACGGCCAGATCCTGCGGAGTCTTGATTCTGTCCGGATATTTTTGGATGAGTGCTTTTATGCCGGGCAGGAAGCTCAAGAGTTCTTTTTTCTGCAAGTAATCCATGTTTGGTTTGCCTAGGTCTACGCCTTTTGCTGCCAGGAACACTTGGCCCACGACTCCTCCTGTGAGCACGTAGTCAGCTATTTCCTTGTCCAATACGTATTTTGATATTTCAAGGGAGTCGTCTGCCTTGGCACCTCCGAGTATGAAGATGCATGGTTTTTCCGGGTTTTCCAGCACCTTGCCGAGCGATTTCAGTTCTCTCTCCATTATGCGTCCCGCAACACTCGGCAACACGGCTGTAAACCCTATTATTGACACGTGCGCCCTGTGCGCGGCTGCGAAAGCATCGTTCACGAAAAGATCCGCCAGCGGAGCAAGGTTCTTCACAAGCTCCGTCTTCGCATGTTCTTCCGGAGAACCGTCTTTGGTTTCACCGGCAAACGTCCTCACATTCTCCAATACGAGGATTTCGCCGCTCTTCAAACTTCTAATCGCGTTCTTGGCCTTTTCTCCGAAAAGATCATCAACATACTTAACCGGTTTCTTCAGGATTTTGCCGAGGATTTCAGCGTGCTGCTTCAGGGGGATAAAATCTGGGTCTCCCTTGCGTCCCTGATGCGCCAATATCACAACCTTTGCGCCCTTGTCCGCAAGCTCTTTGATCGTCGTTTCAGCATGAGCCCGAATTCTCGCGTCCTCCAAGATCTTCTGAGTCTTCGGATCAATCGCCGAGTTGAAGTCAACCCTCACCAGCACGACTTTATCCTTGACTTTCACGTCGTCCAGCGTAAGGAACTTCGGCATGCTTTCCAACTCCTAACAACACAAAAAAATGACGAGAGTGTTTTAGAATTCACTCTTTAGGTTCGGGTTAGAGGCCTTCCTTTTTCCCGATCATTTCTATCTGTTCGACCATGCGGCATGAGAAGCCCCATTCATTGTCGTACCATGCGAGCACCTTGACGAAGTTCTTGTCGATGACCATCGTTGACTGTGCGTCGAACACTGCCGAATACGTGCTGTGAAGCACATCCGAAGAGACTATTGGGTCTTCCGTGTATTCCAGAACGCCCTTCAGAGGACCTTCAGCAGCCTTCTTGAACGCTGCGTTCACTGTTTCTTTGGTCACTTCCTTTTTCAGCGATGCCGTCAAGTCTACGATTGAAACGTCTGGGATGGGCACTCGGAGGGCTATTCCGTCTATCTTCCCCTTGAGTTCCGGCATGATCTCGCCGATTGCACGGGCAGCTCCCGTAGTCGTGGGGATTATGTTCACTGCAGCGGCTCTGGCGCGTCTCAAATCCTTATGCACCAAGTCCTGCAATCTCTGGTCGTTCGTGTACGCGTGGGCCGTCATCATGAACGCTCTCTCAACCCCGAAGTTATCAGCTAGCACTTTAGTGACGGGGCCGACACAGTTCGTCGTGCACGAAGCATTTGAAATCAGGTTGTGCTTCTTGTGGTCGTATGACTCGTCGTTCACGCCGATGACCATCGTAACATCAGGGTTAGTCGCCGGCGCCGAAATCAAAACCTTCTTAGCTCCAGCCGCAAGGTGCTTTGACGCACCCTCCCTGTCCGTGAAAAACCCCGTGGACTCCACAGCCAAGTAGATGCCCAAGTCCTTCCAAGGAAGCTGCGCCGGATCTCTCTGCGCCAACACCTTCAACAATTTTCCGTTCACCACAAGGTCATTGCCCTTCACCTGCACGTCCCCGTTGAACCTTCCATGCACCGAATCATACTTCAGCAAGTGCGCAAGCGTTTTCGCGTCCGTTATGTCGTTGACAGCGACAAAATCGATGTTCGCCTTTCTTTCCAAAGCCGCTCTATAAAGGAGACGCCCAATTCTTCCGAAACCGTTTATAGCTGCTTTTACCGTCATTTTCATCACCATAATTGCGTGTTTTTGTTTAGGCATGCACCTAATTAAGTTTCCGACTTGAAGTCTGCAAACTCGCGAGCAGACAGCGTGCTTTTCAATTTACATCAATTTCATGCTGGACCCTATCGCCCTCTACCAGTGACGCGCGTGCGAAGTTTCAATGCTTAGGCTTTCGTGCAGACACGATAACGTGCGAGTACTCATCACCCTCAACAGGCAGTAAATCCATCGGATTGTGCGGCCACAAACCAGAGTATGCCTCCTCCACCCGATCAAGCACTAGCCCTGACTTGGTCAACGCGTCTTTCAATCGACCTTCACTCGCAATCTGCCCGTAGTTGTGTTTCTCAGCGATTCGCATGCTCTCTGACCCTTCTCGGTACCATATAGAAATGAAGAACGTCCGGCCGCCAGCGCGCAGAACTCTGGCGCATTCCCTGAGCGCCAGCACTGTTTCAGGCACATTGTCAAAACCGAAAAATGAAGAAACAGTTGAGAACACTGCATTCTTGAAACACAGGTGTTTGGCATCTGTCACGACAAGTGAAAGTTTATCGTAGGTTCCGGCTTTGAGGGATCTGTTCATCAAGCCGCGCAACGGTCTTTCATCTATATCGGTTCCTATTACTAGAGAATTTGCAGAGGATTTATCGAGCAGAGGAAGAAGAAAAGTGCCCATTCCGCTTGCAGCATCCAACACCGTATTATCAGATTGCTGGCTTGAACGATTCACATGGTCAAGAAGCTTGTCCATCATTTTCCGTGTGGCTGCTTTCTGGTCGTCTCTAAGGTACGAGTCATATTTCCGCCTTACTTCCAAGTATTTCTTCTCGTCTGCCACGTTCACTTTCCATTCAAATTCCTTCTCCGACAGTTTCGCATCTTTGAGAAACCCAATTTGCTCCTTAACCTGAAACACGTGTCCCGAAGGGCACTTGAAATATCCGTTGACATAGCGGTTGCCGCACATCGCTCCTTCAAAGAAGAGAGAAACTGAACAGACTGGACATGCAAGCAGCTTTCCAAGTTTATCATGCATACACTTCACGGACTCAGAACAGGTGTCCACTCTTTCTTTAAGACTTCCTCATTCAGCACGTCAACGCATGCACGGATCGTTGGCTGTAACAAATAGAAACACACGCGAATATCAGTCCGCATGCTAGGGCGTTGCTGAATTGGAACACAAAACTGTTCTTGGTGAAGAAAAAGGTGTGGTTGTTAACGAAGTTTCATAAGGACCATTTCGGCCGCTAGGACTATAGGTTCCCAGGTTTCGCAGAGCGGGGGCGCATAAGCAGTGTCTGCTTTCACCAGATCTCTTGCAGTCATCTGCCTCTGTATGGCTAACGATATGGCGTTGATTCTCTGGGTCACTTCTTCCCCGCCGATGATTTGAGCTCCGACTATCCGCTGAGACTCCTTCTCCACCACAAGCTTGACCTTTATCGGCAAAGCCCCCGGATAGTAATCAGCCTTCGTTTTTGAAGCAATCGTGCCAACTATGGTTTCAAACCTCGCCCTTTGCGCCGCAACCTCAGTAAGCCCCGTCCAACCGCAATCAGTGTCAAACAACCTTGAAACAGCCGAGCCAAGAGCACCCGTGAAAAGCGAATACCCGCCCGCCGCGTTAGTTCCCGCAACTTTACCCTGCCTCACAGCCACCGTGCCCAACTGCGGCAGAGCCGGTCTCTGAGTCACTATGTTTATCGTCTCTGCACAATCACCAATCGCGTAAACGTCCTTGGCGCTTGTCTCCATCCGCACGTTAGTTTTGATGGCTTTCGTCTCTCCCAAGGTTATCCCAGCGCCTGCTGCAAGCTGAGTGTTTGCTCTCACCCCGAACGCGCTCACGAACAAATCTGCGTTTATCTGTTCGCCTCCCGCAAGGATGCCCGTCACGCTGTCGGTTCCAAGAAATTCTTCCACCGTCTTACCGAGTAGGATGTTAATTCCCTTTTGTTCAAGCTTTTCTTGGATTATCTTTGCCATTTCAGCATCAAGGGCTTGGGGCAGGACCTGTGGCAACATTTCGACAACCGTTACTTTCAGTCCTTTCTCGTGCAACGCGATGCCTGTTTCGAGGCCGATAAGCCCGGCTCCCATGATTATCGCGGTTTTTGCTCCGTTCTTGACGGCGTTGGCGATCCTTTCGCCGTCATCAAGTGTTCGAAGTGAGCATATGCCCTGCTTTTCTTTGCCCTTAATAGGCGGTATGAAAGAGCTTGCTCCTGTGGATATGATAAGGCTGTCGTACGGTATGGTTTCAGTCTTGCCGCCCTTGTCCACGGTTTCAACCGTCTTGTTTTGAGTGTTTATGACTGTGGCTTTGGTCTCGGTTCTGAGGTCAAGCTTCATCATCTGGAAGAAAGCTTGCGGAAAAACGATCAGGTCCTTGAAGTCCGGTATCTGGCCGCCTATCACAAATGGAAGACCGCAACGCGAATATCCCGAGTATTTTTCTTCGGTCAGAAGCGTGATTTCCGCGGAGCGATCCGTCTTCCTGGCTGCAGAAGCAGCGTCTACGCCCGCGGCGTGTGCGCCGATGATCACTATGCGTTTAGGCATTTGTTCTTCCTTCACTTTTGCAGAGTCTTGTGCCACTCAACCGCTTTGTTGAAGTCCATAAGATTGGACAGTTCTGCTTGAAGGTTTGAAGGCTTCACGATTAGCAGCCATCCTTTATTGTATGGGTCTTCGTTAAGCGTTTCAGGTTTCGACTGGACTTCCGCATTCACTTGTTCTATCGTTCCGCTTATTGGCGCCACCAGGTCTGATACGGCTTTGACAGATTCCACTGTGCCATAAGGGTCATTCTGCTTTGTAGTCGTTCCAGCACTTGGCAGCTCCGCATAAACGATTTCCCTGAGCTGTTTCTGAGCGTAGTCTGTTATGCCCACTCTGACTTTGTCGCCTTCGATTTTGAGCCATTCGAACTCTTTTGTGTAGTATAATCCTTCAGGCACTTCGTGCCCATCTACTTTCACCACGTTTGTTCACCTCTAAATAATGCAGTTATTGTTTCATGCTGCAACGTTTAAGATTAACTGTCCCTAAAAGCATGCCTCCACGTAGAACAATCTCATGTTCTAACGCACGCTAGCTCAGTCTCTACATTCAAACACGCAACCCAGAACAATCTAGCGCTTGGGCCCCCCAGTCCAGGCTGGACCAATTCTCGCAGTGGAAACATCTTCCAGACATTCCTTCTTCTTCTATTTCCGATGCAGAGTCTGCTGGATTCGTTTCTAAAGCATTATATTTCGGATTCTTAACTTAACTGGGCTTTGATATGAAAGCCGCATACCTGCCTTAGGGCTTAGTAGTTTGATGGGGTATGGTGTGATGTTGTTTGTTGTGTTTTGTTCTTTGTTCATTGTTTGTCACCTCTTTGTAGGAGTTTTTGTAGTTCTATTTCTGCCCATGATCGCCCATATTGTATTTCTTCGGGTGTTCTCGATTATGAGCTGTTGTTTTAATATTGGGCTATACTGGCATTTTCCGTTGTTGCATGTCATTTTTTCATTCCTCCTATTAGACATGACTTCATAATTTCGTTTTTTTTGACGAGGAGACAATATGCCTTTTCACGTTTCCTGAGAGAAGGCTCCGAAGGAGAAAGGCTTATGTCTCCGAGGATTTCTTTGTGTTTTTCCCATGCGGGTATGTGTGGGTTGCTGAATACAGATTGTATGTGTCAAGGATGCCCTAGCGGGTTCATCCGTGATGTGTTTTTTGTGTTTTAGGGTTATCGCAAGTGTTTTCCTACTGTGTGGTGCTGTAAAGTGTCTTGTTTTTTCCTTATGCGTTTGCTAGTTATTTCGTTATTTGCGTCTTGCGCGCGCTTCTTCATGTCTATACCTCTACCTTCTGCATTCTCACTCACACCAAAGTTTTCCGCTCATATTTCTCTTTCAGCTTGGCTAGAGCCTTCTTGGACACGCAGAATCGTAGCATTTTTCTTAAGGGTGAGTCAACGAGAAGACTAAAGATAAAATTCCGATTATTTGTCGGAATAATCTACCTTGAACTCGAATACAAGAAAGTTGACGCCTAAGGACAGCATTGGTTACTGACTATGGTTGTTAATTTTCCCCTTTTTCTAGCCTTATTTAATCCATTGATTAATTCGCTCGGTCATATTCCTCTTTGGGCAAAAGGCTTTTACGCATACATCAACAAAATGGTGCAACATGACAAAGCAATCACAACAATACCTTGTTGTAGGTATGGTTCTCATATTCATCATGATTGCAGTTTTCATAGCAGTCTTCATTAATGTTCTGACTTATTCGCCTAATGCTTCTCTGGACAGAAACGGAGTAGGAGCATACATAGCACTATGTTTAGCTGGGGCTTTTTTCGGCATTCTAGGCGGATACTGCATAGGCATACACATAGGCAAGCGAAGGTCTAACTAGCAGGGCATATTACATTCTTAGGCTTTTTGAGAGAATTGGCAAACTTTTTAGGAGAAATCAGAGTTAGTTTTCTTTGATGCTAGAAGAAATCAGAAATGTAGTCCTGAAACTCAAAAGTAAACAAATCAGGAAAAAGATGCGTGCCTATTTGAGTATTGGATACCTCATTGCCTACATGTGGATTGGTTTTCTTATTTTTGCTCTAATAGAGAACAATACGATTGTCATCCCTTTGTCAATCGTGCCGCTTATGCTCTCAGTATTCTTGATTCCAAAAATAGGAAAATCAAGAAAATCTTTGAGGAGTCTTAAGAATATGGAGATTCAACCAGACGAAAAAGCGTTGTTGAAATACTCGAATCAATTGGGAAAGAGTTGCAAGGATTTCCTCTGCAAGGTCAAGACTGTAATGTTAGTATTAGACTTCGAAAAAGACGCTACAACGAGAACAGAAGGGCAAATAACGGTAATTTACATTTTTCTCTACCTTTTTGTATTAATTCTTTACATGGAAAATATGCCTTCGAATAATGAACTCTATAGAGATGTCGGGATATTTCTGTCATCAATTGGAGTTGCAGTCTTCATTGTTATTCCCGCATTATACTTCAAGTTCATTAAAAGGGCTTCTGAATTTCTTGTACGTCGCAATATTTCTAGTTTTGTTAAAGAGAACCGCAACCATGTGCGGAATATTATTGCGGCATTAAGTGCTTCCCAGAATCTTAACGTCAATCTGAATGAAGAAACTATAAGAAAAGTGTCAGTGGAACTGACAGAATTTGATAACAATCTAAGTGAGATTGAAAACGCACTAAAAGGTCATCAGAGGTCAATAGCCATTCCATTGGCATCAGTTTTAGCTTCTTCTGCAGTGCCTCTCATACCATTCCTGTTCGGTATCAACTTTCAGTTCCAAAATAGCAGTCTTCAAATACAACTAACCAACATTATGCTTTTGTTGGCTTTCTTCTTTCCAATCGTTTTATTGATGATTCCAATAGCACGAAAGCAAAATTTGCTTGTTGCATTCAAGGTTATCGAAAATGAGGAAAAGATTACAAAGGATATTCGAAACATGATGAGTTCGTCACTAGGTAAAGAACTTAGCGATGTTGCATCTGAGAGCCTACACGTTGCAGGGTAGTTTTTCTGTTCTGCAATTTCAGCTTGGCTAGAGCCTTTTGTACGGCATGGCTTAGACTAAAAAAGGAAGAGTGGGTTTAGTAGTCATCGGTTAGTTTACTATCCTCTTAGCCAATTCTTGAGTCCAATATCTTTAATTTCTTTTTCTGTTAAGACTCTCTTAGAAATTTCGGTGGCTTTTTCCCATAGTTCTTTATTATCCGATTCCCATTTTGCAATAATTGGACTGAGTTTGGGTATTAGACTAGGATTATCTTTTGCCATTTGTCTTAATGTTTCATCTTTTCCGCTTCCATATACCGCCGTCATCAAGATTTTAAATTCCTCTTTTGTTATTTCCATTTTTTCACTCATTTTTGAACCTCTAGTTTGTCTTTTGTTGCTGTTGTAGATTAAAGATTTCTGTCTTCTTTGTACGGCATGGCTTAAACTAGAAAAAGAGAGTGGGTTTAGTAGTAGTATGTTATCGTTACGGTTTCAGTTGCTCCACCAGACAAGTTTGCGTTGCCCACTTCGACTTGCATACTTGAAGAGGGTAAAATCGGAAAGCTTGCAGTGTCACCCGCACCTACGACTATTTCTTTGTCAAAATTAACTCCATTTGAAGAGTAGATTACCCTAACGTGAGTGCCAGCAACGCTTGAACTTTGAACCCAGACTGAAACGTATCCTGCATAACTTGCTGACTCAGTCCAAGAGCTATAAGAAACCCCAAGACCTCCCGCTGGTTGACTTACCGTTTGGTCATTGACCCAAACCGTTGAGTCGGCAAGGTTGGCAATATTATAGAAGTTTGCGTATTCTTCGTCTGTATGGTGATGGTCAGCAACATAAGCGTTGTATTGGTCGTTAGTATAGCTATGAGTAGCAACATAATCGTTGTGAGCTGTAATGTTACCAGCAAGCCATGTTTGAAGTTGGTTTTTTTCATTCGTTAAGTTCGTGATATTGGCATTCAATTGGTTAATTATCTCAGTTGCATTCATGTTTGTATTGTTGCCTGTAATAGCGGCAAGTTGGGCATTTATGGAGCTTATCTGATTATCCTTATCATTGATTGCCATAGTGTAATATGCCATTACTACGCCTAAGCCAGCTACTAAGATAATACAGATTATTCCCAATGCGATAGCAACACTTCTCCTAACAATCTTCATTTGAGTCATTTTTTAATCCCTAGCGTGTCATCTGTTGCTGTGCAGATATAAGATTTCTTGAGCAACTACTGGGACCAAGTATTTTAAGCAACTTTGACTGATTGTGTTTGTGAGGTGTGGAGAGCATGACAGAAAAGAAGATTTCAGAAATCTCATGTCCAAAGTGCGGAAAGAGATTCCATGCGATTAAACCGAGAACCAAGAAGCAATGGAGAATTAACTTGATTGAGCATCTTATGCTCTCAATCAAATCTCATCACAATCTAAAACCAGAAGAAGCATCTTCCATAGCAGACCGCTACCTTGAATCGCTATGAAGATTTCGACATATTTCTTATTCAGTTTTGCACTTAAACAGAATCGACTTAAACGGAAATGCCATTTCCATAAATCACGGATTAAGTGCCTTCATTGGGTTTAGTTTTAGCGCATGCGAGGTCTTGTTCTAGTGAGTTCGGTGTTTTCAAGTCTGTCGCCTTTGGGGCTGATTAGGGTTGAATGTGCTTTTTTTGAGTTAATTAGCGGTGTTGCTTGTCGGTAAAGCGATATGTTTGGTTTTGTTTTGGTTTTTGTGAGTGGAGCGCGAACGGTAAGTGAGCGCGACACGGTGAATCAGCAGGATACTGAATAGAAAAAAGGGGTTGTTTGTGTTTCATTTGCGTTTTCTGTAAAGTTTGATTCCGTCTATGTCTTGGATGTATTCGAATCCTGCTTCTATAAGTTGTGTGGCCTCTTCTACGGTTTTGGCTGTTTTGCATGTCCATTCATCTTCGTTGAGGTTTAGGAGTTGTGTGTAGATGAGCGTGGTTTTGATTTGTTTGTGACCCATTTGTTGCATAACGTGAAGGATGTCTCTTGTTTTGGCGTATTCCATTGTTGCGTAGTAGTGTCGTAGGTCGTAGAGTCGTATGGTTTTTATTGATGGGTCGTGTAGTTTGGCGGCTAGCTGGTTTCTCATTTCTCGGTAACTCTCGCCATATCCGTCTGGTGTTCCGTTAAACAGTTTGTCGTTGGTGTTGAGTTTGTGTTTGTGTACGTATTCCGTGAGGATTTCGGTGAGTTTGATTGACATTTTGCCTATCTTGGCTTTTCCGTGTTTGGCTGTTGTTGGGTATAGTAAGCGTTTTTCGGGGTCAATGTCTTTTACCCTCAACCCTAAGACTTCTACTGGTCTAAATCCTGTTTCTGCGCTGATTTGTAGTTTTATGGATAGTGGGCTTTTTGCCTTGGCTATTAGCATTTCTACTTTTTCCTTGGTTGGTATTTTGATGGCTTTGGCGTTTTCTTGGTATTTCGGCATTTCCCATTGGATGTTTGTGAACTTGGCGAATTTCTTGTATGCGATACATAGTATTCGTTTGTATCCTTCTGAGACTTGTTTTTGGCTTATGTAGGCTTGGACGCTTTCGGGGTTTTGTAGGTTGCTGTGTCGTGCTAGATGGCTTAGTGCCTTGTCTGTGTTTCTTATTGTGTAGTGACTCACTCCGTTGGTCTTCATTTTAACGAGTAAACCTATAAACAGTGGGCTTCTGTCTGATTCCTGTGGACTTTGATATGAAAGCCGCATACCTGCCCTGGTTACACATGCATCAGCCGATGGTGTTCGCTGATGATAATGAGATCATAAGCAACCTGGAAAAAATGCTCAGTTCTGATGACTCGAGAGATCAGTGGGATGGAAGACTCATAGCGAGGGCGTATAGAAACCCTGCTTTCTGGGTCAGAAACCTTGAAGGTGAAGGAAAGCATCCGAGGGTTGCAGTCGATTTCTCCGGACTCCTCCTTGAAAATCTCAACAAGATGAAGGGACTACGTTCCCAAGAGGACGTGGATGGTAACGTAATAGGAGACGTAATAGAGCTATGGAGGCAGGTTCTTCATGAATTTCCTGATTCCATAGAGTTTTCCGGGACAGCGTACGCTCACTGTTATTTCCCTGTGACTCCCGAAGAAGACTGGGAACAACAGGTTGATTTCTGGAGAAAAGTGTTCTGTTCGCTTTTTGGTCCAGAATCGATTAAAAGGGTCAAAGGATTCTGGCTACCGGAGATGGGCGTTCCAGCTGCTGAGAGACTGAGTAGACTTGTGAAGTTGTTGAAGAGCAGGGGATATGACTGGCTGATTCTTCCAATCGAAGCTGTGAAGGCTGAGAGAGCCTTGTCACATGAAAAGCACGTGGAAATTTTCAGCCGCCCCCACATTCTTAGGACCGAGGGCGGAGAGATGACCGTGATTTTCAGGCCGAAATACAATTTTATCGATCAACAGGCAGGATGCGATGCAAACGGAATATACAACAAATGCCTCGAAGCCGCACGCATTTCAGAAAAAGCCGGCAGAAAGTGCCCCGCGCTAATTGTTCCAGCATCTGACGGCGAGAACGGAAACGTCATGATGAACCATTTCTTTTCAGACACTTTCATCCCATTTTTCAGAGAAAAACTGAACAGCGAAGTTTCTTCAATGACCATTACTCAGTACCTCAAAGAATATCCTCCGGACAGTGAGATTGAGCTGCAAACTATTGGAGGCTCATGGTTAGGGAGCCATTCACACTGGAACGGTGGAGACAAGCAGTTGGAGATGAAGAGGAAGATAGAAGAGCTAAGTAGCAGATTTCACGACCCGAAAGCAAAAGCCTCAAGAAGCGAGGAGGCGCTGAAAGCACTTCTCATGGCTGAGACGAGTTGCTACGTGTACTGGAACAGCAGCTTCTGGTTCGACCAGGGAGAAAGAATGATAGAATATGCATATCAAAAAATGGAAGAGGAATGTTGAGAAGAAACCTAACGCGGCGTATATTCAACCAGATGGTTTCCACACGCTATTAGTGTACTCGTTCAGAACCGCATCGTAAACCCCACTTGTCCATTCCGCGATCTTGTCCCAGTTGTAGTTCCACAGGCACTTCCGATATGCGTTCCCTACTACATAGTTTCTGAACCCAACGTCTCTAACAATCCTGAGAATTGCCCCTGCCAAGGCAGGGAAATTATCTATTGGAACCTTCAAGCCTGTGCCGCCGTCATCTACGATTTCACCCAGTCCACCCGTAGACGTCGTCACCAGGGGACAATGAGCCGCCATGGCTTCCAGTGCCACTATACCGAAAGGCTCGAATTTCGATGGAACCACAGTCACATCTGCTACGCGATACAGGGCTCTTAAAGTCCAATCGTCAATGTATCCTGCAAACAATACTTTTTCACGCAGACCGTAATCGCTGGCCATCCCCTGATACATTTCTTTTTGAGGCCCCTCTCCAACCACGACTAATTTGACGTTTACGCCGCCAGCAAGGATCATAGGTAACGCGTTGATGAGGGTGTCCAAGCCTTTTTCGGGAACGAGCCTCCCCACGAACAGTAAGATCCTCTCAGATTCGTGCGCAAATCGATTCCTGACATCCCAATAATTGAAGCCGAAGCTGAATTTTGTAACGTCGACCCCGTTGGGTATAACGGATATCTTGCTTTCAGGCATGTGAAAACACCAAGCGACGTGGCTGCGCATGTAATACGAACAGGTGATCATCCGCCAAGATTCAAAGGTGATCCAGCCCTCAATTTCGTGAATCGAAGCTTGAAGATCATTGTGAATTCCTGTTCTTCTACCATATTCTGTGCTGTGCATCGTCGTAATCAAGGGTTTTCTGTACAAATGCTTTAGTCCGATGCCGGCGACGCCTGAAAGCCAATCGTGCGCATGGATGATGTCAAATCCTCCAGTTCCGCTGATCAGGTCGCTGCTGCTGATCTCCATGTTCTTCTGCATTCGAAGGGTCCATCCCAAGAAGGAGTCTCCAGTGGCATACGCTTCAAACCTGTTGACGTTAACCCCGTCGATGTTCTCGAACTTCTTTGCACCAGGAAAGTTGCATGTCATAACATTTACTTCTAAGCCCCTGCGAGCGAGGGCCCTCGAAAGATCAAAAACATGTGAAGCGATGCCTCCTATTATTCGAGGAGGAAATTCCCATGACAGATGAAGAACCCGCATCCACATCACTCATGCTATAGCCCTGTTGTACACAGAAATGACTTCATCAACCCAGTTCGGGCCAACAGGCCAGATTACCCTTATTTTCTCGTTGTGGCCTTCACCATAATACCTCAGAATCTCCCTTTTCAGCCAGTCAGTGTTGGTGATCACTTTGTTGGATTCCCATAACCCCATGTCTTCGATTTCTTTGATTGCCAAGCTGGTCGTATTGAAATGGTCATGACACCGATGTCCTTCGATTGAATGAAAGGTCATTACGAAAGGGATGTGAAAAGCGTGTTTGAGAACGATGGCGGGATATGTCGTAAGCCACTCGTGAGCATGTACTAGATCTATATTTTTCCCCAGTTGTTTATGGAAATAAATGATGTTTGAGGATTCGGTTTCCATCTGCAGTGAAGCTGTGACATCATAACTGAGTATGCTTGCCATCGGGTGAGTTTTGATGGGGTTAACAACTCTGTGGACGTGGACGCCGGAAACGTCTTCGAACCCTTGCTTCAAATCGTCCAGAACTACCAGTTCGACCTTGTTTCCTCGTCTGACAAGCTCATGGGCGAGCGTGCTCACGTGGTCGGCGATGTTTCCTAAGCGTTTGGGCGGATATTCCCAGCTGAGCAGCAGAACACGCATCAGCGAACCACTGGCAGGGATAGATTTGCAAGATCAGATGCGGCTTCTGCGGTAAGTCAGTTTCTCGATGCGAGCGTCAATCAGCCCTGTTATACTGGTCCTGAGCACTTCACCGTGGAGGTTTGATGTTTTCAAGAGCTCAAACTCTTTGGCCAGCTCTGCATCGCCCAGAACATCCTTGCACCATTTTGCAATGTCGCCTCTCTGAACGTGAAACTCCAACGATTTCGAATCAACCGTCTTCGCCTTTTCCTTAAAATCTGAAAGGCTGCAAGCCGACATTTTCGTGAACTTGTCTGGTCCGACCCCGGTGTAGAAGTAGAAGCATTTTTCCTGAGGCAGTGCCGAGTAAACCTTCTTTGCACTTTCGGGCAGCACTCCTATGGCTATAAGTCCGAGAGGGGTCAACTGGTAAGCAGGGGGATTTTCTTGTGTCTTGTTCAGAAGAGTCTTCTGTTCCAACGATTTCAGGTAGACAGACAGGTCCTGAGCGGTGTAGGGTTCTCCCAGCTCCCGCGCAAGACTGCTAGGCGTTGCTTTCCCCAGTACATTAATCTTTTTTAAGACAACAATCTCATCTTGCGAGAATTCAGGCACAGAAAGCACCTCGAGCTTCAGTTAGTAGGCTTCCACCATAATAACTTTGTCTTTCGAGGTTCTGTTAACTTCTCATGGGATAGGCTAACGTGTTAACTGTCGTGGGATGAGACTAGGGAAACACTGCATTGGTTGGACATGGGTCTATTGTTTATTCGTTTTCAATTTGAATTTCGCATTCATAATTCTTTTAGCTTTGTCTTCGATTTAATGACAAGGTAGCACAAAAGTGACATGTAGCATGTCTGGAAACTGGAATCCAAAATGGGACGTTACAAATCATTTTGGGTGAGGAAGTTTGGACGAACGGCTCAGAATCCTTGTAATTGACGACGATCAAAGCGTAAGAACAACGACCGCTGCGATATTGGAAAATGAAGGATACAGGGTTGACACGGCTGAGAATGGAAAACAGGCCGTAAAGAAGTCGAATGCCGATCTCTATAGGGTTGCGTTGATAGATTTTCGGCTTCCAGACATGGAAGGCACAGAACTGTTGACTGCACTCAAAGAGACAACTCCGAAGATGGTGAAAATCATGGTAACAGGATACCCTACAGTACAAAACGCAATCGAGTGTGTAAACAAACATGCAGACGCTTATTTCGTAAAGCCAGTAGACTACGATAATCTGCTTAACACAATTAGAAACTTGATTCAAAAACAAAAGGAGGGAACTTAAGGTGAGGTTGAATACTTCTGGCTTGCATTTTGGATTAAGGTTATCCACTTGTTTTTTCCTTCGACTTTCAGACCGCACATTTCAGAAGGAGTTTTCCCTTCTAGTGCCATATGCGGTCTAACAAAATTATGATAGATTTGATAACCTGAAAGTATCAGCGTGTCGTCTCGTACACTTTCTGATTACTTAAATCTTATATCCGAAAAATGTGCTTCTTTTGTTAGGGGTATCGAGTGATTCTGACATTTGTTGTATCAGTGATTCTTTTTGCGCTTCTGTTCAAGAAGAAGAAACTATTGAGAAAGCACTGGTACGTCTTGTTTTCAGTCGGTTTGGTCTTAGCATTGCTCTTGTCGTTTGTTTCAGTTTGGAGTGTTTGGGACCCACACGCACTGAGTGACTCTTTGCATGATGGAAACTATTCAGGAGCATCGGCCGTGTCTTTCCCGCTATGGCTGAGCGTCTATATCACTCCTGCGAGACAGCGAATCGTGCAAGGAGCGTACGTATTTGGGAACGTATCCTTTGGTGTGTTCATCGCAAATGGAAAAGTGCTAGAGGCAAACGGTGTGTTAAGCTATGCCCCTGTGATGGGGACTACTCATGTAGGGTATCAGCTGGGGCCTCCTTTCTTTTCTGATGCAATCGCATTATTCGATTTCCTACTGTTTCTGTTCACCTTGTTCGATATGGCAGGGTTTGCGCTGGGACTGATTCTGTGCTGTATTGTTTCAAGGATGTTTGCACCACGCTTTCAAGTAGTATCAACCGATTTTTCACACGAAGGCTTATCAACCGAAGACTTCACAGAACCTCTTTCGACTTGCAATTGAGTCTGGGTGCGGTAGAATGGAAAAGCAACCTTTGCATTTTGCTTTGGTTCTGCACATGCATCAGCCGCGTTACAACTTGAACGGCCCGACGTACGAGTCGGAGATGGCTCGCGACGTTTTCAACCAGACACTCCATCCATACACGTATCCCTCAGACGTGCTGAGGAAGGATGAGAACGCGAGGATTACTCTGAACTTCACAGGCAGCTTGATTGAACAACTGAATGAGTTCGCAAGCGTTGGTTTCGATTCAAGGTTGAACGGATTATGGGACAGATACAAGGAGACGCACACGCTCGGGAGAGCAGAGTTTACGGGTTGCGGCTATTTTCATCCCATATTCCCGCTCATACCGGAGGCTGACCAACTGAAACAGGTTGAAGAACATTTGAGTCTCTTTCAGCGAACTTTCGGAACGAGACCCGAAGGATTCTGGCTTCCAGAACTCGCGTTCAGCCCCAAGGTAATTCCCGTGCTGGCAAGGAATGGTGTAAAATGGACGATAGTCGACGGCCCTCACATCGTCAACGCCAACAAGAACGAGAACTCGTATCAGCTCCTGTACAAACCCCATTTTGCGGAGTATGATGGACACCGCATAATCGTGATCCCCCGAGACAGAATGATCAGCATCGCTCAACAAAGCGGCTACAACCCCGTCTGGCTCAAACACGAGATTGAAAGAGGAATCGAAGCAAACAACGATGGAGAGTTCTTGTTGACCGTAGCCACTGACGGTGAAAACGGATGGTTCCGCCACTCTGGAGAGAACGCGGGGTTCTGGGGATGGTTCTTCGAACCTCTTCTCTATCTTCTGAAAAAAGATCCTGACTTCCAATTCATCCAATTGACGACTATAACCGAATATCTCGCTGAACATCCGCCGAAAGACACCGTGGCCGTTGAGGATGGAAGCTGGAACGTGCCAGACACGTTTGATGACGGCAGGTTCCTAAAGTGGACAGGGGGCGAAGAGAGGCAAAGGACTTGGGCGCGCATTCTAGAGGCGAGCGCATCAGTCCGTGAAGCGGAAGAAAAAATAGCATCCAGAAAGGTGAACTGTTCACCAGAAGCGAATAATGCACTGGATCAGGCTTGGCGTTGGCTTCTCATGGCGGAGGCAAGCGATAATTTCTGGTGGGGTAGCAAAGATTGGCTTGATCGATCAGTCGTCTGCTCCCTCAAAGCTAGGGAAAAAATCAATGAAGTGTCAAGGCTTTGCGGAATCATGTAGGTTTCCAGGAGCCACCATCGTATTCTTTGAGTATCTGTTCATAATATTCCTTTGTTTGTTTCGCTATCTTGGCCCAATCGTAGACTTCTAATGTCTTCTGGTAGGCGTTGAGCTTGATCCAGTTAGCGTATCTTGGGTCCAGTAGCACTCTTGTTATTCCCCAAGCGACTGAATCCGCGTTGCCCACGAAGATTTTGGTTCCTGTTTTGTCGTGCTCAACGATTTCGGAGAGACCTCCCGTGTTTGAGGCGACTAGCGGCGTCTTCGCTGCCATCGCTTCGAGGGCGGTTATGCCGAATGGTTCATACAGGGAAGGCACGACGCAGACATCAGCGATTTGATACAGCTTTCTGAGACTTTCCTCGTCGAGAAAGCCTGTGAACATGATCTTGTGCGCGAGGCGCATGTTTGCCACTTGCCGCATCAGAGAATCCTTCATGCCTCCCTCACCGACGACTACGAATTTTGCATTCACTCTGGACAGGACTTTCGGGATAGCGTTGATTAAAGTCTGCACGCCCTTTTCATAGACTAAACGGCCCACAAAGAGTACAATCTTCTCTTCAGGCCACGCGAATCTCTTTCTGAACTCGGCTCTGTCAAACTCCTCCTCATACACGCTAACATCGACACCGTTTGGAATAACCGTCACCCTATCCTGCGAAAGACCGTAGGCCCACCTCACCTGCTCTGACATGTACTGGCTGCAGCACACGACTCGCCAAGATTCATGAGCGAGCCAGTTTTCGGTTTGGTGAATCATCCTTTCATAGTCTGTGTGAAGCCCGTTCCTTCTGCCGATTTCGGTGGAGTGTATCGTGGCTGCAAGTGGGATTCTGAAAACGTGTTTGAGGCCTAGAGCGGCGTTGGCGACCAGCCAATCATGGGCGTGTATGATGTCAACTTGACCGCTGAGACTGCTGATTAGAGCTGCGGTTTCTTTTTGCATGTTCACATTCATCAAGGAATCCCAGGTCGCAAAGTCTGGAGAAGGAGTTTTGTACGAATCCACTCTCAGCACGTGTGCACCGTTCACTACCTCACTTTCTGGGGCTCCTGGAAAGTCACACGTTACGATGTGGGTATCTACGCCCAGTTTCACGAGTTCTCGCGACAGATTAAACAGATGGGCGGCGATTCCGCCTACTGTCCTTGGCGGAAACTCCCACGAGAGCATTACGACTCGAAGTTGTCTGCTCAGCTTGCAGGTACCTCCAATCGCTTCTGATACGTCGCCAGTATCCCGTCTATCCATGATTCAGAATCGGGCGAAACAACCTCTATCACATTATCTGGAGCGTTGTAGTAGCGCTTCAATTCCTGCTTCATCCATTCGGATTTGACTATGATCCTCGCGGCTTCAGAGATTCCTAGAGACTCCATGCTTCTTATGGACGAGCTTAGGGGCGCGCCACTGTTTCGAGATCTGTGAGGTTCGATGCTGTCTATTGAATAAACAAAAGGAATCTTCAGGGCCCTCTTCAAAGTCACCGCGGCAGGTATGAAGTGCCAATCGTGCGCGTCTATGAGATTCACCTCGTGTTTCATCGAATAATAGATGTCTGCAGCAACCCGTTCAGCTTCCTGATTCAAACTGAGCATCCACGTCAAGACGTTTATCTGTGGTTGAACCTTGTCCGAGATTCTGTAGGCTTTTATGCCGTCTGCGCCCTGGTGAAAGCCAGTCCAAGAATTGTTGTACGTGACGACGTACACGTCGACGTTTTTCTTTATCAATTCTGCTGCAAGCCTGTTCACGTAATACGCAAGTTGACCGGCGATTCTTGGAGGGAATTCCCACGTGAAGATTATCACTCGCAAGAAACGCGCACGTCCTCAGCTGAAAAGCGAACAGACTCTTATTATCCCTGTACTTGTCAGGTAGAATCTTCTGCTTCCCTCATGATCGTGGTAAGCGGCTACGTATCCGTCGGAAACGTGCTTGTCCAGGTTCTGGTTGACCGCGTTTATGTCTGCCTGGAGAATCTGAGCTAAATCCTCGCTTTTTCTCGCCATTTCGCCGCTGGTGGCACAGAGATTGTGCAGGCTGATCAGAAGTCGTTCTGACAAGGAAGTCTCATACTCGTTCAACTTTATCATTCTCTGTTTCTTTCAAGAAGGTGACTCACCAAATAACTTTTGTGCAAGAGGCCTTTAATAGATGTCAGCGCATGTCAATGTGATTGTTGATGACCGCTGGCCGTCTCAGTGTTCTTATGCTTAGCTGGGAATTTCCTCCCAGAATCATAGGTGGAATCTCCTCGCATGTCTATGATCTTTCGATGGCGTTGGCCCGCAGAAACGTAACGGTCAACGTCGTCACCTGTGACTTTCCAGGAGCGCCGGAGTGCGAGCAAGTCGGCGGAGTGATGGTGCATCGTTTCAACTCGAAGATACCGTCTCCGAGCTTCCTAGGATGGATTTTTTCGATGAATCAGGCCATGGCCGAAAGGGCCATCGACGTCATAAACGATAACGGCGAAGAGGTGGATGTCATTCATGCTCATGACTGGCTTGTTACGGAAGCGGCCGTCAAGGTCAGGGACGCTTTTTCGAAACCTTTGGTTTCGACGATTCATGCAACTGAGATGGGAAGAAGGGGTGGAATCCATAACGATTATCAGAGGGCCATAAACGAGGTGGAACGACACCTTGTCAACCAGAGTTCCGAGATCATCTGCTGCAGCAATTACATGGCAGATCAGGTTTCGTCTGCTTTCAACGTGCAGGGTGACAGGCTTCACGTGATTCAAAACGGCGTGAACGCCGCCAAGTTCGGCGGCGAAGTTAACACAATGCCTGTTAAGAAGCGGTATGCAAAGAATGGAGAGAGAATAGTGTCCTTCGTCGGACGGCTTGTGCACGAGAAGGGAGTGCACGTCCTCGTCGGCGCAGTGCCCAAAGTGTTGGCAGCAATGCCCAAGGTGAACTTTGTAATCGTCGGAGAAGGAGGATTGAAAGAGTACTTGGCGAGGGAAGCGTATGATTTTGGCGTGGCTGACCATGTTTTTTTCGCAGGTTTTGTTGATGAAAAAACGCTGATTTCAATTTACAGAGCGAGTGACGCTGCTGTCTTTCCCTCTCTTTACGAACCATTCGGCATAACCGCCCTCGAAGCTATGGCAGCGAAGACGCCGGTCATCGTGACGGACACGGGAGGGTTAGCTGAGATAGTGGAGCATGAAAAGACGGGCATTAAGGTTTATGTGAACAACTCGGATTCGTTGGCCTGGGGAATCCTGAGGGTACTCAAAAACCCTGATGTCGCTAAGAGAATTCGCGAGAATGGGTACCAGAAAGTCCTCAGAGAGTATGATTGGAACGCAATCGTTGAAAGAACGATGAAAGTCTATAATCGTGCATTGCTGGCGAGACCCAGACCCGAAGGGATTCTCATGAAATTTCCGTTCCTCATGTTCGAAGAATATCCTGCGGAAATGAGGATTCTTCTTTTGATGCATATTCTTGGAGCCGTCGACGACGAAAACGCCAAGCGACCAGCAGAGTTAGCGGACATACTGGGGATAGGCGTTACCAAGCTGCATGGTCTGCTTCAGAAGCTCTCAGACTCTGGCTACATCGTGTCTTTCAGAGACAACCTCCGACGGCTCCGATTTTACCTAACCAAGCTCGGTATAATCAAAGTGTTGTCTGCTTTTTCCTGACGTCGAAGACCTGTTCTTCACGGAGGAAACGCTTCTTGAGCTCATTCAACCGGGATTGCGCCGCAGTCAGCAAGTTGGCACGGAGTTCTTCACCTTGCATTCCAGAGTCTCGAATCTGTTTCAGTCGCCTGCCCAGATCCTCGTCTCGCAGTGACAGCGTTGCCCACTTTTCAAAATCACCTTCTCTGTTGTGAAACTCGAAAACGGCTGTGTCGACTCTTTGAATTGCTTGGACGATGCCCATGAGGCTCCATGCTTTAATCCCCGTGAAGTTCTGTTCTCCCGGGCCCTCGTAGAATAGGAATGGTTCGTTTGCGGCGCACACATATTCCCGCAGTTTTGATTCGAAGTCGAGCAGGGCTCCCAGTGCAGTGACGAAAGCGTCTGTCGGTGTCTTGTAGGGACTGAAGTACGTGTGCACTTCACCGGGCGATCCTCCGGCTGAGAACATGTAATACAAGTGGTCGCTCGTCAGAAAGTGTCGCCACAGCTTCAGGAATTCGCTGTCGTTTGATTCTCTGACGAGGGGTTCAAGCTCCTTGCTTGTCGTGTAGTAGGCCCATTGCATGGTGTTTCCCAGCCAGCCGCTCGTGTCTCTGTTGATGTCTGCCCAGGAAACGGTGCCGCCCAGTTCCTCGACGTCGATTTCTCCTGTGGACCTGTGTTTACTTAACACCTCAGACGGGGTTGACATGGACAGGTTTTCATGCTTGAAGATTTCGAGCGGCAAGTTTTTGAGAAAGTCGTGTATGCCCGTCTCAGGCCAGTGGTGTTCTCCGAAAGTCTCGTAGTCTGGAAAGATCGTGACACATTCTCCCTGAGTGGATGCCAACCAATCTGCGTATTTATCGGCTGTGAGAGGCCAGTCGCTCCACGACCTTACGGAAAACCTGAATGCAACGTCATCTGTCAATTTGAAGTTTCTGAGGAGAACCCTGAGTCTGTCGCAGCCTTTAGCCTTGTAAACATAGTTCGGCGACCTCCCCTTCAAAATCCTATCAATTCCCTCCGTGAAAATGGCGCCGTACCCCATCTTGTCCACGACTCTCGCGATGGCATTGTTGTAGAGCAGCTCTGTGTTCTCGAATGCAACCGGTTCAGAGTGGAACAAGTCTTTCATGAGTTCACGGTGCATTCGAACCTGAGCCATGAACTCGTCTCTCACAGGATACAATCCCGCCAAGGAATGGTAGTAGGGCTGGTCTAGAAACTCGACGCAGCCCGTTGCACTTAACTGCTTAAACGATTCCAACAGGTCAGCGCTGAAACTCTCGCACTGCTCCAGAAAGACGCCTGAAATGCTGAATGAGACCTTGACCTTCTTTCTCTCCCTCTTGAACCTGTCGATTAGGTCAAATAGAATACCGTTTGCTGGAAAATAACATTTCTTGGCCGCGCGATCGAAAATCTCTTTGTTCTTAGAATTGTCGAAATAAAAATCAAACAGTTCCCCTTTGGTTTTCCTCTTGAACATGCTTCTTTCCCAGAAAAAATTCTCCCTAAGCCGGTAGGGCTGATGAACTTTAAAAATAAGAAGCAGGTCAACCAACCTTCAACACCAAGTCGAGTACGACAAAATGTCCAGAACTTGCTTAAGCTTTGCGGTCTTGGGAACTGTCCGCGGTTTTTGTTCTCATCCTCAGTTCCATTTTTAGCGCGCGCTTATCACGAAGCCTACAAAAAAGAGTTTTGGACAATGAAGAAGGAAACGAGAACAGAACACATTGACGCAATCAAGCTTTCAGGTAATATGAACAACAATAAGATGGAAAGGTTCACCGGAGAAATCCGAGACAGAGAAAAGACGATGAGAGGGATAAAAAAAAGAGTGACACACCTATTCTGAAGGGCTATCAGATTTTCCATAACTACATCAGACCACATGAAGGGCTCGAAGGAAAGACACCTAGTAAAGCTTGTGGTATCAAGGTAGAAGGAAAAAACAAGTGGCTAACCTTAATTCAAAATGCTAGCCGAAAGAACACAACGCTGTAGTTCACATTATTCCGAGTTTTGCCTTATACTAAACTCATATGAGAATACTGTTTTGGGCTTATGTAATTGCCCTGCACATACTTAACCCTTCAAATGTCAATTGCCATGTTACAGTTCTCCCCGTTGGATGTTCGAAACAATAGCCCTTGGACCGAAGCTTACGCAAGTTCTTCTTGATGTCTCCTCTAAGATGCCTTGGAAACTTGCAAGAGATAGCTTCCAATGGAACGTGCGCCCCTAATGAGTAGTTACAGGCGTCTGCTAGAGCCTTTAGCACGGCCATCTCCATTGGAGGAAGTATGACCATACTATGCATTTTATGAATACACATATATATCCGTTTTGTTATTGTAGGCAGTGCTGAAAACAGAAAGGGAGAGAGTACAATGGCACAAGTGGAATACGAAGCTTTCGCCTTCAGAACCGTAAAGATTATACCTGATTATGACTCAGTGCCTTTCGTAGCCAAAATCCAGAAGGCCAAGACAAGAAAGAACAAAAACTACTATGTCTTGCGGACTACTTTGCCAAAAGAGATAGCTGAAAAGATCGGCGCAAAAGAAGGTGATTATCTGTTCTTCAGGGCAAAGAAAGCTCAATGGTATCACATGTTAGATTGGGAATCAATGGACAACACATGGAAACTGCTACCAGACGATTTCAAGAATCGCATAGCTATGGATGGGCTTCATATTCAGAGGATCCCGAACATGCAGTACTCGTTAGGAGCAACAAATGTTGCACAATCTTTGAGCCAGACGCCGAATATACAACGAAATCAGATTGGTGAGTCACTATGGAAGTAGCATTTGAACCCTACAAGAAAATCACGTTTCAAAGTTATCTCTGCTTCGAGACTGCTGAAGAATTTGTGAAAATCGCTTGTCTAGCAAACCCTGCAGGCATGCCATTCCAAGCAAGGTTTTTTTGGGCGAACGGGGTTATTTTTCGCTTCTTTAGCCACATGCCCTCAGAAGCCCTAGCCAAGGAATTTCTGAGTGGGCACGTTGTCTTTGATCACATTGAGTTTGCTCCGATGCCCACCTTCACAAGAGAACTCAAAGTGCAAGAGAGACCATTGGGAATTGTCGATGTTCTTGATGTCTCAAAACATGTTGTCTTTGGCCCCTTGACAGATTGGATACACGGAAATCTGATCAAAAAATAGACTCCTCTAACAACCCCAATCTACTACCCCCTTTTTAATTTTGTTTGATTAAGAACGATTAGTGATCTAAGAATGCCAGCGTTTTCTTCTCCAACCTTCCCGTCTAACCATAAATTTGACATCAGAACCCTTGTACGCCTTTTTCCATTCTCTAGCTTCTCGTTCAGCTTTCTTCTTAGTCCTATAACGCTCTCCAGCAACAACACGAATAATGCTGTTTCCTTTTCTTCTCACTACAAGCCACTTTTTAGGAGAAGAACGCTTACGATAATTCGTATGGTCTCACAAAAGAAAAATCTCATGTGGATTGTAGGCACTAACCTATCAGACCTATAAGAAACAATGGACATAGATAGACTCGGTAAGAAGATGCCAAAGAAAAGAGCACACGCAGGGCTCAAGAAGAAGAAACGTCAAGAAACATAATCAACGCACACGTGCCAATAGAATGAGAAATAATATCGCCTCCATCACCCGACTTGTTACAGATTGAACCATCACTCGAAGATAGACCAGAACCTAAAATGAGATGAGGGAAGATGGTAGCTTACTCCACTAGGGAGAAAGGAGAGAAGGGAGAAAAACTTACCACCATTTCCCTCATTCAATTTTGATTATGCAACCCATGTTTTTATGTTTTACTATTGTTAGCCGTTCTCATGTTGCATCCGACGAAAAACATAAATGGACAGTTGGACAACATAAAAGAACCAAGGGTGTCACGGTGAGTTCAGAACCATGGCTAAAATAAAAACGGACACTTGCCAGTGCGAAAGATGTGGCCATGCGTGGGTTCCTCGCAATAGTGAGAATAAACCAAAAGCCTGCCCGAAATGCAAAAGCCCATATTGGAACATTCCAAGAAAACGCGAGCGGGCGGTCGACATCGATGATGTTAACTATTAACGCTAAGTCATGCGCAGCCTTTCTTATGAGCTATCCCACGACAGCTAACAAGAAAACAAACTCTTACCAAACGAATTTTCACAACAAAACCTACCAAACGAAGACTTCACAGAACCCGCCATAGCAATGCTTAAATCGCTCTTTTCAACTGTTTGCCGTAGGCGATGTTCATGGTTTTCTGCTCAAATTGCAGTGAAAAACTCCCTGACGACGCGAATTTCTGCACCAAGTGTGGCTTCAGGACCAAACGAGGCGTAGAAGCAGGCGTTCCCGCTCCCACAGAAGACTGGAGAGAAGCCTTTTCAAAAATGGGGGTCGAAATGGAAAAGGCGTTCCAAACAGCCGCCAAAGAAATACAGAAAGCCCTCAAAACCGTAAAAGAAGACTTCAAAGAGTCCAGAAGCAAACAACCAGTCACCTGCAAAAGCTGCGGAGAAAAAAGCCCAACCAATGCTGCCTTCTGCACCAAATGCGGAGAAAAACTCGAGTAAGACGAACCCCGCTTTCCAACAGGTTAACTTTCACGCGAGTTAAAACAGCTTTTCACCGCAAGCCGACGCAGTCATACCCAGAGCTGCATCCTCATGATGCGCCAGTAAGTTTTGAGACAACAGAAGAAAACTTGTCAAGAGATGACCCCATTCTCAACACTCGCGATGTCGCCCTTTTGACACTCAAAAACCAAGCTGAATTGAGTAAAAAAAGCACCAAACCAACATGCTTCAACAACGTTTTGACACTCAAAGAAATCACGGATTGAGCACTCAAACACAAGGGCTCCCACACGAACATGAGAAACCCAACACAACCACCAACTTTTCGTAACCAACGCACGCTCTACAGCGAAGCGTGTTCCTAGCGTTCTCTTTTTCCCTGTATGTACTCTTCCACCGACTGTCTTGCCAAAGAATCTGGCACTTGAATAGGCGGATGCTTGAACGCGTAAGAAGATATGCTGAGAAGCTGCCCAGATATCTTGCGATCCAGAGCTATCTTCACCGCTCGCACAATATCAATCACCACGCCTGCACTGTTAGGCGAGTCTTCAACCTCAAGCTTCACCATCACCGTCAACGGCCTGTCCCCGAACTTTCTTCCTTTCAGCCAAATATAACAGATCTTCTTGTTCCCCAAGAATGGCACATAGTCCGAAGGCCCAATCCGAGTGGGCAGATCGTAAGGCACAAGACTCGTAACCGCCTCCGTCTTGCTTATGCGCTTAGTCTTCAACCGCTCCTCAACCGTCATGTTCAAAAAATCCGTGTCCCCGCCCAGATTCAACTGGTAAGTCTCGTCAATAATCACGCCCCTGTCCACGCAAAGCCTAGCCAACGCCCGATGCAAGATTGTGGCGCCCAACTGGCTCTTGATATCGTCACCCGCAATCGGAAGCCCCCTTTCCTCAAACTTCCTGCCCCACCCGAAGTCAGAACCGATAAACTCCGGCATACAATTGATAAAAGCACAGCCAGCGTCCAGGGCCGCCTGAGCATAAAACCGCGCCGCATTGTGACTACCAACAGGCAGATAGTTAACAAGAATCTCCGCCTTCGATTCCTTCAACACTTCCACAACATCTGCCGGCTTGACCTCACCGTCTTTGTAAACACTGAAAACTTCTTTCATGTGCTCAGCTACACCGTCCAGAACCGGGGCAGGTGAGACTTTTACTCCCAGTTTCGGCACGTCCGCGAACTTGGCACAACAGTTCGGCGCCGTAAATATGGCCTCAGACAAGTCTTTTCCAATCTTGTTCTTGTTCACCTCAAAAGCCGCTACAAACTTCACATCCCTAACGTGGTATCCTCCAAAATTAACATGCATCAAACCCGGCACCGTCACGTTCTCTCCGGCATCCTTGTAGTACTGCACTCCTTGAACAAGCGCCGACGCCGAGTTTCCCACGCCTACAAGCGCCACTCGAATTTCTGGCAAATCTCAAATACTCCTTAAGGCATATCAGTCTAACCGTTTAACAATCGTCTGCTCTATAACTTTTTCTGGAACCATGACAAGATTAAAAGGGAACTTAAACCAGATAGAAACTCAAAAGGTGAACATCATGGACGAAGAGGAAGTAGTGATAAAATACGAACCTTTCAAAGAAGTCGTCGTAATGGAACGAAACTTCTTCACAACTCCTGATGACATAGCAAGGTTTGCGTCAATCATTGCAGGCGGCAAGACTGCAGGACTGTACTGGGCCGAAGGCACGATTTTTCTGTATTTTCCGCTTCCAGCGTCAACCGAAACCACGGCTAAAATGCTTGTTGAACACGGACGAGTCTACTGGACTTTTCTCGGGTACTCCTTCATGCCCAAGTACCAGCCTGTAATCGAAACTCGAGAAAAAATGATTGTGCCAGTAGTTGACATGTCCACCAACAAACTGATGAAGAAAGTTGCAGCGTGGCTGAAAGAACAGAAATAGAACCTCCACACACGATTCCTAACCATCATTTCGGCAGTTTCGATCATACATAAGGGAAGCATTCTTGAAGACTCTATGTTTGGAAGGCAGGATTTCTTCAGGGAAGGGTGAGGGAGCAAAGTTCATGAAGCTTCCATGGGTGAATAAGCAGATAAAAGAAGAATTCGGCTTTGTCCCCTATCCTGGAACGTTGAATGTGAGAATTACGGAAGCAAGTGTCAAACTCAAAAAAGCACTGGCAGAAGGCAACGGCGTCAAGATCGTGCCCGCCACAGGTTTCCACAGGGGAAAGTGTTTCCAAGCCGCCTTCATGGCCGAACTCAAGTGTGCCATTGTCGTTCCAGAAGTCCCCGGTTACCCAGAAGACCTAATAGAGATTATTGGACCGGAAAACCTGCGGAAGAAGCATCATCTCTCAGACGGTGACCCTGTCGAAGTCAAGGTGATGCTTTGACGCCAAACCTTTTCCGTCTGCTTTGCAGAAAGCTTTGCATATACTCTTCCAAACACTGCTTCTTCTGCAGGTAACGTCCATACTTCACTAAACCGTTCATTGCCCTTGCAGCGTCTTCCGGTGACGAATAAGCTGGGATACCTTGCTTGTCAAACCGGGCACGGATGTGCAGAGCCATTTCTGTCTCTCCGATGTCGCATGCAACGATAGGCTTGTCATAGGCAAGGGCCATTTTTGCCACATCGTCAATGAAATCTCCCTGCAACGCTGGCATATGATGAAGACCGAGCAGTATTATGCCGCAGATCTCTGGGTCTTGAAAAAGAATCTTGGTTGACAAGTCAAGCATTTCATCCGTCCCTGAACCAGTTACATCCACGGGGTTAAGGTTTGACGCAAACTTGGGCAGTTTTCCCTCCACCTTCAGCTTCTCAAACTTGCCCACGGTTTTCTCAGAGAAGCGTATGACATCCAACCCTTTCAATTCACACTCGTCAACAGCCATTATGCCCGGACCGCCGGCGTCAGTGACTATTCCCACGTTTTTTCCGGCTGCAGGCGGCTGCATGGCCAGGGCCTTTCCCATGTGGAAGAATTCGTCCATGTCCTGTGCCCTCAAGACCCCCGTTTGTTCGAACACAGCGTCGTAAATCCTGTCTGAACCAGCCAAAGCTCCCGTGTGTGAAGACGCAGCCCTTGCTCCCGCATCTGTCCTTCCCGACTTGATGGCCACAACAGGCTTTCTCAGCGTGACTTTCTCGGCTACTTTGATGAACGCGCGCCCAGACTTGATGTCTTCAACGTACAACAGTATGACCTTGGTTTCATCATCATGCAACAAGTAATGAAGCATTTCGCCCTCATTCACATCGGCCTTGTTGCCGAAACTCACAAACTTGCTGACCCCGACCTCTCGGCCTGCCAGATAATCCAGAGCCGCAACGCCGAAAGCCCCACTCTGAGTAACAATAGCAATGTTTCCAGGAATCGGCCGCGGTGTAGCAATGACCTCGTCTCCATTCGACAAGACCTTCGTCTCAGGCAGAAAAAGCATGTCCACGCCGGTCCTCGAATCATAAACTCCCAGGCAGTTCGGTCCCAAAAAGCGTATTCCTGCTTCTTTCGCTATGTCAACTATCTGCTGCTCAAGCTCATGGTTTCCAACTTCCCCGAAGCCAGAACTGATTATGACAGCATCCTTGACCTTCTTAGCCGCCGCGTCCTTCATTATTGTCGGCACAACAGCCGCTGGAACAACAACAACGACCAGCTCCACTTCACCAGGGATTTTAGTCACCGAAGGGTAACATTTAACGCCCATTATAGAGCCTTCAGTCGGGTTAACAGCGTAGAGTTCGCCTTTGTAGACCCCTCTCATCTTGTTCTCAACAAAATTCTTGAAAATCACGTGGCCTGCCTTGTCTATCCTCTTCGTTGCTCCGACAATCGCGACCGAGTGGGGCTTAAAAAAAGCGCTTAGCTTCCTTGTTTCCTCTTCCATCCGCCCATTTCTCCGCTTTTCCTAACAATGACTATAGGTTTATGTCTTACTGTCTCAAGCATCTGCCAACTCACATCAGCCAACGACACCTTGAACGTTTCAGCCATATCCCACACGGTTCTGCCCGCCCCAAAACCTCTAGCACGATTCGCAGCCTCAGCGACTCTCAAAGCCACTCCGGGCGACATGGAACATCCAGCCACGGCTAAAGGCGTAGCCCTCCTCTCAAGCTTAAGCATCCGCCCGACAACGTAGGCAGCAAACCCTCCGAAAGAATGGATGCCCCTGAAAGGGTTTGGCCGTGGCGTAAAATGAAAGTTCCTAAACGAATACGTCTTATCAGTATCCGCAATCATCACGAACACCCTCTTTCCCGAAGCCGCCCATATCTGCAGACGTATCTTCTCAGCTACTTCATCAGCCCTGTTTAGCGGAAGACTCACGTAAGAGTACGGTAAGTTGCTTCCGTCAATGCCTCCCTCGGAACCAAACATCAGAGCCTGCAAAACGCCTGCATGTTGCAGAGCAACCTGTTTGTGGCGGCTTCCCATTTCCAAAGGGTAGTTGCGAAGCTGCAACAACAGCTTCTGCCGAAGATGGCACAATGGCCCGAGGAAATATCCCCAACACGTTCTCATCCAAAAACTCGCAATGAACTTCGCGCCGAGGCTAGGCTTAACCTTGCTCTCGTCCACGATGTTATTCAAGGCGGCTGATATTGCTTTCTCCGACACGACCACAAAATCATCGTCAACAACTTTTCCTCTAACCGCCTTAACTGTTTCTTTCAGGTAGTCCTCTCCAGGTCTCCAGTATTCCGTGGGTATAGCAAGAACTTTCAGTCCCGTCATTTACATCGCTTGAATTTGAACAGAACAGTTGCTACAGACTTCGAAACCTTGCCTTTATCTCTGAGACGCTGCATTCTGGCGGCTTCATTTTTCCTTCGGGGCAGTATCCAAGTTCGACGCATGAGGGCCCGCTGTTATCGAACAGGGCGGGCGCAGCTTTCTTCGCCTGCTTCAGCATTTCCGTGGCGACTTCCCTAATCTCCCACTGGGCGCGCGCACAGCAGCGCAGGTTGAAGAAGTGCCGCAGTTCGCGTGCGTTCATCGTAACCATAATGTTGGTTTTCGCAGCGTTCGGCAAGATAAACCGTGCATCCTCCTTCGGAATCGTCATTCTCATAAGCTGCCCATACGTCTCGGAGATTTTCTCCAGCGCCTCGCCGAAAACCTTCTTGGCCTCCGCGTTGCGAGCTATGCTCGGCGGCGTCACGTACTTTTCTATAGTGTCATACGTTACGTAGCGTTGACTCTGCTGCGTGTACGAGGCAATGCGGTGTCTGACAAGCTGGTGCGTCATGGCTCTGGACACGTCCTCAATGCTGAACGTGAAAGAAGCGTGCTCGATGACCGATGCGTGCCCGTAACCCGTCACCTGCCTGATCTTCCGTTTGGCCGTTTCCAAGTCCATTTTGGTCAAGATTTCCGAGGGCCTTCCGCTCTTTATGGTCGTCGACGCTGCAGCCCCGCACAGAAGCTCCGAATCTGTCGTGTGGCGGAGAAGATTAACCTTCAACTTTCAACCTCACCATTTCATTCTGGCACGTGAGCATTAGACTGATGGAAGCAGGTATTAATTATCGGCAAGAGCATATAAAACAATATTCAATGACGTTTGCAAAGAAAAAAAGGAGATTTGTATTAGGTTTATCAGTCTCTAATGTTGCAGTTCTTAGAAGCCCATCACTAGTGTTTCGGAGAATTCTACTCCTTTGATGCCCCTTATGGAGTCGGTGACAAGCCTACCCAGTTCCTCCAGTGTCCTTGTCTCCACCTTCACGACGAAGTCGTAGCGGCCGAAGACTCCGTAAACATCTTTGACGCCTTTGATTTTGCAGAGTTCTTCTTTCATGGTTTTCATGAAGTTCATGGTCTCACTTGAACCTACGCGGATGAGAATCAAAGCTTCCACCATTCGTAACACCACAGAATGCATAGTTGTTTTACATATATATCTCCAACTGTCGATCAGTTTGAGGACGCGCGCGTTTTCTGTGGTTACCAGTTTTTCTGTTGCCCTTCGCGAAAGCGCATCATATGGCATTTGAGGAGCATCATCTCGAAAGGTTTGAATGTTGAAATTCGAGGCCTTGTGTTTGAGTACTCAATTCGTGATTTCTTTGAGCCTCAAAACATTGTTGAAGCATGTTGGTTTGAAGCCTTTTTTACTCAATTCTGCGAGGTTTTTGAGTGTCAAAACCTTGCAATGGACACGAAAGGCAAGAGTGCATCGGACCAAGGCTCTTATGAAGATGTGCTGGATGGGTTCTGTTAACTCTTGAGGCCCTAGATGGAAAAGACTGTTAGCGCGCGACGCTTTCAGGGGGAAAAAGTTCACTGTCCGCGGTTGTCCGAGGCCTTCAGACTCTATCACATGGACGGGAGCGAAGGAAGATTGCGTATTCGCGGGGGTCATCATGGGCGCGCTTATCGCGTCGATAGGCGGCTTTGCAACCATAGTTGAGATGGTCTTAGAAAGTGCCGAGGAGGCAAAGACCCCTCACGACAATAGAATCCCTTTTTTTCTTGATCCCTCTTTTTTGTGGTCTCCCTACCTCACCCTTCAATCAGCTTTTTCTCCGCAGCAAACATGTTGGCGTTTGTGTGACTAAACGTGCGCGTAGACACGGTCGTTCGTGTATTTTCCACTCTGCATTTCTTGCTCTATCTCGCGCAGCAGCATTATGCGTTTAAAGGTTGGCGGGTGGGTTGAGAACCACGTGTTGACTGTTTTCCACGTAGACTTGGCCTCTTTCTCCATGGCTAACTCCAACTCTTTCTCGTTCAGTACGCCGTCGTGGTCCAAGTCGTACTCATCCCTCTTGTCGATGATCTCATGTATTTCCTGTTTAGCCTGCACCGGGTCGCTTATGTAGAACGCTCGGACTCCTGAGGGCGGTTTCGGTGAGAGTGACAGGCCGTAGGTGATTTTTGTGAGAGCGCTTTCTAGGCTTCTGGGCGAACCCGTCACGTAGGCCGAGTAAGCATCTGAGTAGTGTTCCCGCAGTCTGCTGAGGCGCATTACGCTCAGTTGGGAGATGAAGTAGACTACGAACGAGAGTACGGCGATGATGATGAGGGCCGCTTCTATGCCGCCTTGGTCTCTTTCTCTCGAAGATCTGCCTGACAACCATGCTGCAGACATTGTTCCACGTGCAACAAGGTAGGCCACTAGCGGCAACGCGGAAAGCAGCGTCATAATGGCGTAGTCCTTGTGTTTTATGTGTCCTAGTTCGTGGCCGATTACGCCTTTAACTTCGTCCTCGTTCAGGTTTTGTAGCAGTCCTTGGTGGACTGCCAGCGTGGCCGAGTGGGAGGTTCGGCCGAAAACGAAAGCGTTGGGCGTGTTGTCTGGGACGATGGCCAGCCGCGGCATGGGCACCTTGCTCTTGTCCGCAAGGTCTTTTACGGTGGATTCGAGCCACGGGTTTTCACCCGGCTTGAGGTATTGTAGGTGCGTTGACATCTTCACGATTGAGGGCCCGATGGCGTACTGAAACAGTACGAAGAGGAGTGGAAGGGCCACCACGAGAAGCAGGTCAAAACTCAGGGTCAACGGGGCAACGAACACTTGGATGATGAGTAGCACTAATGCCAGGAAAGCAGCGAATATGAAGGCTGTGAGGAATATGCCTGTGCCCATGGCAAACTTCAACTGACCTAGACCAGCCAATCCGTTGCACCTTTTTGTTTTTATGACAGAAAATCCTGCAAGAATTAAAGCTTTCTAAAGACGGGTACTGTTAAGTTAAGTTACCCGCACGCTTGCTGTTTTCTGAACATTTCCGATTTAAACAATTACAACAAAGTCTTATATTGCAAAAAATGTGAACTAGAACTGAGTAGGTCTAACGCCTTAAGAGAAAAATAATTCATGTTCATGAATACCAGCGTTTTCTTCTCCATCCCCCTTTTCGCACAAGAAATTTCACATCAGAACGCTTGTACGCCTTGTTCCATTCTCTAGCTTCTTTCTCAGCTTTCTTCTTCGTCCTGAAACGTTCCCCAGCAACAACTCGGATAGGACCTATCCCTTTCTTCTCACGACAAGCCATTTTTTAGGAGAAGGTCGCTTATGATAACTCAATTGGGCCCAGAAAAGAAAAATCGCATGTGGGCTCGTTTTAGAAGGGTTGAGATGCGTCATGCATGTAGGAAGGATATTTTGAGTCCGATCGGGGGAAAGGACTATGCATGACGCACCTTACCTTTATTGAGTGATACAAGGCGATATAAAAGTTACATTCATCAAGGTGTTCTCTCAGTATCTAGTGAACATACCCTATTCCTAGATTTTGTACGTTTGAATCAAAATTAGCTATGGGCTCGTTTTACAAGTGCCATCCGACGAAAAGTAACACCTTCACAAATCCGACGGAGAGATAACAGAACCTAGCGAGACTACTTTAAGATTACGTGCAGTTCTTTTCGCAAGCGTTCCTGTTCCTTTTCGTTTTCTCTGAATTCTTCGTTTTTTGCCTCTATCAATTCATGATAGTGCTGTTTCAGTTGTAGCTTCTGTGCGTCGTCTACTTTGATGCTCAATCTTTCACATTCGAGTAACTAACTAGGTGTTGACCGATTCTTAAAAAGAATATGCAGAAGTGTAGAACAGAAAAACACTCTAAGCGTGCGCGTAATGATGTCACCACCCGACCTGTAACACGAAGGCTAGTCACCCGATGATAGACCAGAACCAAGAATCAAAAGAAAACTAGGTAACTTAACAGTACCCTAAAGATGGATACTCGTGCGTTATTGGACATGGCTGTTTTTTTTGTTTATGGTGAGAGATTCCACTAAACAGGTTTAAATGATGACTCTTTCTGTTTAGCCATTAGTTCTTTAGGAATGTCGACAGCCCTGACAACATTTTGAGCGTTTATCATATAGACAGGAGATCCATCAGGACCATGCTTCTTAAGTCTCTTGACTCCAACAAGAACTAATTTTATCTTAAGAGTCGTCCCATCCTTAAGCTTATAGATATTCCAATGCTCTTCTTTTTCTTCGAAGTCAATATCATCACCTGAAGCTATGTCCTCAGGTGTTATCGGACTAGGCATAGCCAACTGCTCACATCTCCATATCAATATAAGAGAGTTGTCATTTTAAAGGCTTTCATAACAGGGTTCTGTTACTGTTAAAGTCGAGTGGTAGTGAGAATTAGTCCTATGAAGTTCTATAGAGGGAGCGCGCGCTTTCGACTTGATTTCTTTCTCCCATTCTTCTGAAGTTAGCGCGCGCTGAGACTCCAATTGGCAAGGCTCTGATCCGTGGAAACTGGATGGCCATAAAACAGGGCATCAACGAAACACAGGCACACTAGCATTCTAGCCTGAATACTAAAAGTATGCCACTAATGCCCATGCCACCGTGCAGGACTGCTCGCGTGGATTGTAGGAACTAACCTATCAGACCTATAAGAAACAATGGACATAGATAGATCCGGTAAGAACGTGCCAAAGAAAAGACCACATGCAGGACTCAAGAAGAAGAAGAAACGTTAAGAAACATAATCAACCCTTCTTTTTCTATCCAGCGCGTACGATACTCGGAAAGACAGACCATCCGATACTGCTGCTATTGCTGGGAGGACGTGGCAAAAGTCCGATAAACCCACCACCTTTCTTGGCCAACTATCTTGCTGTTCAGAATTCGAGCTCACAACCTATATTGAGCGTGAGTCCGCCTCTAAAAAAGAAGCCGCATTTGAAAAATACGAGCGATATTCGGCGTTGGCTACAGTTAATCTTAAATACGTAAGCTGCAATACCGAACCTTACAGTCATCTGGTGTCACATGGGTGCTGGTTGTCTCAAACATCGATTTACCGACAAACTTGCATGCAATGAAACCGACCGCGTTCCTGAACTCGTCAATCAAAGATTTTACTCTCAATCTTAACAATGACTACCGCTACTTGAAGACAGGGTACTACGTGTCCATGCACGCAGAGGTTTTGGGAAACCGTGTGGTTCCCTCAAGCGAAAGCATAATTGACGCCAGCAGAACGCCTATTTTACTGCTTAGAGCTTCAAAGGCTGGAATTCCAACTTTGCCTTACCTGGTCACCGGATCGGTGAAACAGATAATCTCGGAACTCGGTTTTCCACTAGTCGTTTTCGCAGTCAACCCGTTCTGCTACGACGGTTTCAGCATCGCACAGAACAGGAGCGCACTGTACAGGGCCGTCAAGAGTCTGAGCATGAACTACAAGTTCGCTGTCTGCGCCCAGCCTCTCAAGGGTGAAATGGTTACGTTCAAGTCTGTTTTTGGAAGGTGCAAAATGGAGGGAGAGGTCGCAAGAATATCGATGAGGGTTTATGAAGTCTTTCAACTTCCCATTTGCAAACTACACGTTCAACGGGTTGGAAAGGAAGCGTACCTGTGCGGGCTCCAACCTGTGAGGATGGAGGAGATTTTGCCCGCGGATTTGGAGATGGTTAGTGAAGAGGTTTCTCGGATGTCGAGCAAGGGTGAACACCTAGTTGGCTAGGATAGCCTGTTTTGTTGAGAAGTACAACTTTTCAGATCAAAGAGAAGCAGTTGCGCTCCAGAACTTCCAGCGGACAGCGCAGAGAATGGGCCACGAATTCGACTTCATGTTCAGAGAAGGCATACCTGAAATTCCAAAGTATGATGCAGTTTTCATAAGGGCCACAACTGACCCGCTTTTCACGTCATACGTTGTTTCCAAGACGGCTTGGGAGCTAGGCAGAAAAGTAATTGACGATCCTGAGTCGATTCAGATTTGCGGGAACAAAATCCACTTGTACGATCTTTTCAAAAAACACGATGTGCCACACATCCCAACGGTTTTCTTGAACAAAGAGGATTTGCACCACAAACGACTCCTAGAAGTCTTCGAAACCCTCGGAAAACCCATCGTCGTGAAAGCCCCTTACACAAGCTTCTCAAAATACGTGGAAAAAGTTGCGTGCGAAACAAGCTTCCGCGATGTGGCGAAAAGATACTTCAGAAAATCCGATATGCTTGCCGTTCAAACATTCATGCCCACGGCTTTCGACTGGAGAGTCGGCGTTCTAAACCGCGAAACACTGTACGTGTGCAAGTACATGATACCCAAGGGCAGATGGAAGCACGGGGCCAAACGCAGGGGCAAACCCACTTTCGTCTGGGGAAGAACGGTTGCCCTTAAAACAGAAAACGCACCCGCCAAATTGAAAGAAGTGGCACTCAAAGCCTGCGAAGTCATTGGACACGGACTCTACGGAGTGGACATCAAAGAAGTCAACGGCAACTACGTGGTAGTGGAAGTAAACGACAACCCCAGCATCTACGCGGGCTACGAAGACTCTAGAAACAAGGACCTCTACGGAAAAATCATTGAATATCTAGTCGATTAGACAGCTTTTTCAAGAAACGACTATCCATTCCCGCAATTGTTTTATTAAAGCCAAAATCTAATTGGCTTAGGAAGTGTCATCATGGTTCACATAGCAGTTGCAGGCACCGGCCGCGTTGGCGGAGAAGTCGCCTTCACCCTAATCTTCGAAAGATACGTGACAGAGCTTTCACTCCTCGACAAAGCTCCAAGCGTGGCTGAAATGACGAAAGAAGAACTCTGTCACGCTATCGCCAGCCACGGTTTTGACATCAAAATAAACGCTTACGACGACAGTAAAATGGTGAAAGACGCGGACCTGATAGTCATAGCCGCAGGTTTTCCGAGAACACCTGAAATGAGCAGAAGAGATCTGGCAACGAAAAACGCTGGAATAGTGAAAGAAATAGTGGAAGACACGGTTGACAACAACCCCGAAGCGTGGTACCTCGTTATCACCAATCCCGTTGACGCCATGACCACACTAGCCAGCAGCGCCGCACAATACAAGAGACACGTGATTGGAGCCGGAACCAACCTTGAAACATCAAGATTCCGAACAGTCCTGAGCAGAGAACTGAACGTTCCCATAGGAACAATTGAGGCGTACGTGGGAGGCGAACACGGAGAAGCCGCTGTTCCCCTTTGGAGCATCGTCAAAATCAACGGATTGCCACTGGATGAATATCTCAGAAAAAACGAGCAGGAACTGGACAAACAGAAGTGTGAAAACTACGTTAAGGAAGTCAGCCGTGAAATAATACGCGTTCTAGGCGGAACAAGGCACGGTCCAGCAGGCTCCTTCATCGAAATAATTCGCGGAATCATGCTTAACACTGGCAAAGTGATGAGTTATTCTAGGCAAAGCCAATTCAAAACCACGCCTGAACCAGTGTACGTTACGGTGCCCGCGAGAATTGCAAAGTCACTCAGCCCAGACCTGTGGGACCTGCTGAGCGATCCAGAGAAAAAAGCAATCAAAGATGCGGCTGGAGCGATTTACAAGACATATCTCGAAGCCCTTGGGGGACTTAAGTGATGTTGAATGACACCGTTGAAGATTACAGTTTTTCTGAGAAAATGTCCGTGGACGAACTCGTTCTGCAGATGGAAAAAGCCTGGGGATTCACTGCTGGAAAACTGGCCGTAGGCGTGAGAATACTTGAGAATATGGCCAGGGACAAGAAGTGCGTTAAGTTTCTCTCTTTCACAGGTAACCTCGTGGCCACCGGCGCCCGGGGCGCTTTGAAGGAGCTCGTAAAACGAAAGCTCGTCGACCTTGTCGTCACAACCTGCGGCACACTGGATCATGACATTGCCCGAAGCTGGAAAAACTACTACAAAGGCTCCTTCGTCATGAACGACGCCAGACTGCGCGAAAAAAACATAAACCGTCTTGGAAACGTTCTTGTCCCGAACGAAAGCTACGGCCTCATCATCGAAAAGAAAATGCAAGAGCTGCTACAAAGCCTATGCGAAGAGGGCATCAAAGAGGTTTCATCGGCTCAGCTGTGCCGCGAGATTGGAAAACGCATCTGCAACGAAACCTCTATCCTTTATTGGGCAGCAGAGAACAACGTTCCAGTTTTTGTGCCAGGCATCACTGACGGAGCAGTGGGATATCAAATCTGGCTTTTTTCGCAAGATCACGATTTCAAACTCAACTTGCTGAAGGATTCTGGACAGCTGAGCGACAGCGTTTTCTCAGCAAAAAAGAGTGGCGCGCTACTCATAGGCGGTGGAATATCGAAGCATCACACGCTCTGGTGGAACCAGTTTAAAGACGGCCTCGACTACGCCGTTTACATCAGCACGGCTGTTGAATGGGACGGTAGCTTGTCCGGCGCCAGGCCTCGAGAAGCGGTTTCATGGGGCAAGATAAACAAGAAAGCGGACAAAATCATGATTGAGGGCGACGCTTCACTCATTTTGCCGATAATGGTGAGCTCGCTTATAGCCAGGGTTGCAAAGCCTATGAAACGTGGCTAAAAAGCCACGAGAGATCCGGTGCCTTCCTTTTCGTTTTCACCCTTTCATTAAGTGCATGGGTTATCAGCGGCAACGCTATTGTCGCGTCACAGTAGCAGACGGCTCTTTTTCCCTGTTCATTGATTTTTCCCCAGCTTATAGCCTCTTCAAACGTGCAGCCTGACAAGCCTCCCCACTGTGGCGAATCGGTTGTTATTTGAATCGCGTAGCGATGCGGGTAGTAGTACTCCTTTATGCCCTTCCGCAGGAAGCCTTTCCTTCCAGGAACACCCTTGTCCATCGTTTTAGGCGAGACCGAGATGGCCAGCAGCTGAGTGAAGTCTTTGGGCACGCCGCCGCCGATATAGATGACGCCAACGTCCTTGGTTTTTTCGCCTATGCCGACGAACTGATCAAACTCCTTAACCTCGTCCAGCATGACAGGGTGCCCTTCGTTCTTGGCCATCAGAAATGCTTCGCCATAAGCGCTGTCGGTTATTGCCGGACAGAACACGGGGACGTTGTGGGCGGCCGCTGTGGCGACTATGCTTTTCACGCCTTTCTTGTTTAGGTATTTGCCGAACACGTACAGAAGTTCAGCGGAGGTGTAAGGATACCCTTTTTTGAGAGTCTTGAGCCCGTTGGTCATGAGCAGCTCCATTTCCCTGTAGTCGGTTTCTTTACCGTAAACGTCGTAGTACCTGTTTATGTCTGCTTTCAGAAGCTTCTCATCGTCAGCGTAATGGGTTCCCTGCCAGTAGCCGAGCCCCATCGCGTCAACGATGTCCTCTGAAATGTTCGCTCCTGTTGAAACAAGAACGTCTATGAAACGATTTTCTATCAGCCAATTAACGATTTTCCACTGCCCAGCGGTGCTCATCGACCCCGAGAAACCCATGACAATGACCAGTTCCTTCTCCTTCAGCATCGCTTCCCAAACGTCAACAGCTTCACCAAGCTTTCTCCCCTGGTAAGCCGTTTCACTCATTTCGGCCAAGAGCTTGGAAATGCTCTTCTCTTCAACCTCGATGGCCTTTACCTTCCTCTTGAAATATGAGCTGGACATGCTGAAACCTCTCGTTCTAGATTAAGAGTGCAGTATAAGAGATTTTTGATGCTGAAGCTAGTCACTGGAACGAAGATGCGTGTTCAGCTGTGGCATTTGAAATCAGTGCACATGCTAGAGATACTGTTAAGTTACCTATTTTCGGTTCTGGTAACTTGTCATCGGAGGGTTTTGGCTGTTAACTTTCGTCGGACAGTATAACGCTGTTAAATCACTTAGGATACCTTGGGGAAAAACCTAATAGGTTTCTCCTCTGATATGTCTAGGAGATAGTGTTAGCAGATGGGCATGGCAAGATGGTCCTCTACTGTTTTAGTGTTCTTGATGATATTTGTAATGCTCTGCCCACTGATCAAGGCAAGCGCAGAATCCCACAGTCCATCCTTCGTAAAAGAAGAAGATACCTTCAAGCCTACTATGCCGACTCGCCCACTCCCACAAGATGCGAACAATAACGGCATAGCAGACACTCTTGACCAAGAAATTGCTGACAAGATAGCGAGTGGTGAAGGCGATGAGTACGTAAGCGTCACAGTCATGCTGGAATACGAACCATCAAACCTTGAGTTAGGGGCTTTTGCCTTAGCAGGAGGTAACGTGACCGCGGGACCATGGAAATACGCCATCTACGGATTCGGCGGGTCAATACAATACGACAAGATCAACAGCTTCGCGCAGAATTGCATTGACTTGATTCTCATTGAGAAGGAAGCGGAGATTATCATAGAACCGCCAACGTACCCAATCAACGTCGCGATTCCTGAGTATTCAGCTCAGATACTGCTGTTTGTCATGATGGGCATTATCTTCTTAATCTTCTCGGCAAAGAAAATTGCTGAGAACAAGAAAAGGAGTTACCGCGCGCGCTCAAAAGGTTCTGTGACCAGATTAAGTAACTTAACTTAAAAGTATCCATGCTAGAGTTTGATTGCTTGTCCGTGCTGCTGTTTTTCTCTGCACTGGTCGAATGTATCTACCGCGCGTCTTACGTGTGGAATTGTGATTGAACCACCTACTACGAGCGCTACGTTCAATGCTTCGAAAAGCTCTTCGTCTGAAACCCCTTCTTGAACACAGCGGACTACGTGATAAGTGATGCAATCGTTGCATCGTAGCACTGTGGAAGCGACCAAACCCATCATCTCCTTGGTCTTAGCGTCCAAGGCGCCCTTTTCATACGCGCGACTGTCCAAAGCAAAGAACCGCTTAATCCCGAGGTTTCCTGCAGAAAGAATACGCTGATTCATTTTTTCACGGTAACGTCTAAACTCTTCAAGGTCGTCCATAACATTTCACCGATTCACTTAGGTGTCAAAACCGCATAAAACATTTCTGCACTCTGACATACAACTTGAAAAGGCGACCTGCATCAAGCGTCCAATCGGGTTTTTGAATGGTCGACGTTAGGCGCAGCAATCAGCACGGCGGCAGTGTTTACATTTTTTCGGGGGCCAAGATGCCTATCAGGTTGAGGGCGTTCCGAAGCACTATTCTGACTACGTCTGTCAGAGCGAGTCTTGCGTTGCTTAGTCCTTGCGGTTCGGCTCTTATCACTGGGAACGCGTTGTAGAACGTGTTGAACTTGTCTGCCAAAGAATTTGCAAAGTCGGCGATGAGGTTTGGCTTCAGGTATTCCGCTGCTTCGATGAATGTGTCTGGGAAGCTGGCTACTGTCAAGATTATTTCGTGCTCCAACGTTTCGTTTAGCAGTTCGAAGGCTGGTTCTCCTGTTCTTTCAGCTGCTTTCTTCAGGATGCTGCAGGCTCTGGCGTGGGTGTATTGGATGTAGGGTGCACTGTTCTTCTCGAAGTTCAGCACTCGGTCCCAGGTGAAGACTACGGGTTTCGAAATGTCAACTTCGACGAGCGCGTAGCGAACGGCGCCCAGACCCACGAAGTTTGCTATTTCCTGTTTCTCCTTGTCTGACAGTTGTGGAGAACGCTTCGAAACTTCTTCGTAGGCTCGTTTTACGGCTTCGTCCATGACTTCGTCAAGGGTTATGTACCGTCCCCTCCGACTGGACATCCTGTAGCCTGGAAGTGTCACTAGGTTGTAGGCGAAGTGAATCAGGTTGTCGGCGAATTTGCCGTAGCCCAGAGCGTGCAAAGCTATTTTCAATTGCAGTTGAGCAAGACTTTGCTCCATGCCAATAACGTTGATGACTTTCTCGGCTCTTTCGAACTTCCACAGGGTGTACGCCGTGTCCCTCGTGGTGTAGAGTGTCGTGCCGTCAGCACGTCCAAGTGTTAAGGGTGGAACTTCATGGCCTTCTTTTACGCCAAGCTTGGCCCAAAGCCCCTGTTGTTTGACGACTTTTTCGGCGTCGAACTCCAAAACGCCGCCTTCAGCGAAAGTGTACGGTGACTTCTTGAGTTTCTGGAAAACTTCGTTGACGCGGCCGCTCCAGACGAGGTCGCTCTCCCAGTCCCATGAGTCGAGTGAAACGTCGATTCTGCCAAGCGTCTCCCGGAACCCTTCCAAGCACAGTTCACTGACCTGTCTGACTAGCTGCTTGGCCTTCTCTTCTTTTATCTCGTAGGCCTTGTTCAGTATCTTTATGGAATCCTCAGGATTTTTGTCTTTGACTGTTTTTTCGAGCAGTTCATCGAAGAGAGTTGGATACTTGTCCTTCATCTCCGCCGCGATGGAGACCCAATCGTCCAGCTCCCTGGTGATTTTTGCGGTTTCTTCTGCTGCTGAAACGCTTTTGGCGTTTTCAAGCTCTTTTTTCAGTCGGTTTATTTCAACGAGGCAGCTCGTGATTGTGTAGATCTTGCCGATAAACTGGTCAGGCTTGCCTTCCGGCTTGGGCTTTCCCAGTTTTTCGTAGCCGTAAGCGATGACAGATGACTGGCGGCCCACATCGTCAATGTAGAAGTGGCGACTAACCGCGTGCCCTCTGCTTCTGAGTAGGCGAGCAAGGGTGTCGCCGAGCACGGGGTTTCTTGCTGTTCCGATGGTGAGAGGGTGAAGAGGGTTTGCGCTCGTGTGTTCTACGATGATTTTCAAAGGCTTCTCCGTTTTGAGAAAGCCGTATCCAGTGTCCAATCTTCCAGCAGATTCAAGGGTCAAGGCTGAGAACTTGGCAAAGTTCACGTGGAAATTGACGTAGCCCCCTCCGGCAGCGGTAACATTGCTTATCAGAGAAAACTCGGCGGGGTCTACGGCTTTGGCCAAGCGTTCAGCCAGCGCTAAAGGTTTCTCTCCTAGTTTTTTGGCAAGCTCAAAACACAGCGAGGAAGCCAGTTGTCCAAACGCGGGGTTTGGCGGCTTTTCTATTGCCAAGTTTTCAATATGAATTTCGGGAAACAGTTTCTTGAAAGCCGAGGCCAAGTTGTTCTCGCATTCTGTCCGGAACATGGCGAAGGGGTTCTCGGCAACGTGGGATGCTTGTTTCATTTTGTTGATGTTTCTCCAACAGTTTAAGAGGTGAAGTTATATTTTAATTTGAAAAATATCAATCTATCTGGAAACGGGTGTGCGTGGTTATGAGGACGAAAATCGTGTTTTCGGGTAAATGTCTAGGCTACGGGTCCTGGCATGTTGAAGGACCTGAAAGAGTTGGGAAAGCCCATGAAATCCTGAGCGGTAAAGGCTACGAGTTTTTGAAGCCTGAACCAGCGTCAGAGGAGGATTTGCTAAGGGTTCATGACAGCGAATACTTGTGGGCGGTCAAGAAGGGACTGGTTGAGGACGGCGACACCCCGGCTTATGACAACATCTTTGAGTATGCAAGACTTTCAGCTGGAGGAGCGATATTGGCGGCGAAGGTCAAGGGGTTCTCACTTATGCGTCCACCTGGACATCACGCAGGAAGGAACGGTACGGCTTTGGGCGCGGCTACAAGGGGATTCTGCTATTTCAACAATGTCGCAATCGCCGTGAAGAGCTTGGACAAGCAAACTTTGATATTGGACATTGACGGGCATCATGGAAACGGAACCCAAGAAATCTTCCACGGCGACAAGAAAGTGACGTACGTTTCCCTGCATCGGCATCCAAACTACCCGGGCACAGGAACCGTTTCTGAAGGGAACTGCCTGAACTATCCGTTACCACGAGACTGCGGAGACACCTTCTACCTGAAGGCTCTTGAGAAAGCGTTAGGCACTGTTGACACCGGCAAGTTTGAAGTCGTGGCTGTTTCAGCTGGGTTTGACACGCACGACGGAGACCTAGCGTCGCTCGGCCTGACAGAGAAAGCCTATCACGGTATAGGAAAAAGGGTTGCCGGATTGAAGAAGCCCACGTTCTTTGTGTTAGAAGGCGGATACTCAGGCGAAAACGTTGGAAGAGACATAGACGCTCTGCTGAAAGGCTTCGAAGCCTCAGGCTAGAATGGCAGAATGTTGAGCAGGAGCACACGCTGGCCACGCGACTTCTCTGAGCTTGTACTCTTCTATTTGACGAGTCTTTTTTTCATCAAGTTTATGCTTAGAATGAAGAAGAAAAGCGTGACGGCTGAAATCCAGATGATGCTGAGAAGCATTAGGGACTGAAGGTTTCCCAGCATTAGTCCTCTTGTCAGTGTTACTTGATGCACGAGAGGAAGGACGGCCACTGCGAAAGTCTGCAGGGCCTGGGGAAAATTGCTGAGCGAAAAAAACGTGTTGCTGAGCAGGAACATTGGGATTATGAACAGGAATCCAGGGTAGTTGAAGAAGTCTATGTTGGGCGCGATTGCTGTGAAACACATGCCTATTGATGAAAACATCAGGCCGCCCAAGAACGCGATTGGCAGGATCAGGATGAACAGGGGGCTATTTATCAGGCCGAAGGCTGCGACGACGCCCAGGACTATGGATGAGCTTATCAGGCTTCGCGTGGCTCCCCACAGCAGTTCTCCGGCTATGACCTCTTCAACGCTTATGGGTGTGGCGATGATGCCGTCGAAGGTCCTTTGGTAGTACATCCGCACGAACGAGCCGTAGGTGCACTCAAAGAATGAGCTGTTCATCACTGAAATGGCCACCAACGCGGGGGCAATGAACTGTATGTACGGTACGCCTTCTACGGTCTTAACGAGCTGGCCAAGCCCGAAACCCATGGCGACTAGATAAAAGATGGGCTCGAGCAGAGGCGGGAAAAAGTTCACCTTCCACGTTTTCATGAACACGTCAAAGTTTCGCTGCCACACTTTCCAAACACGGTACGTCAGCTCGGGAAGCTTGAAGCTTGCCGCGATTCGGTCACGCCTCTTCATTCTCTAAGCTGCCTCCCAGTCAATTTCAGGAAAACGTCTTCCAAGTTAGCGTTTCGGATAGTCGCACCCTTGGTGGGAAAGTCCTTGAGGAAGTCTTCAAAGACACCGTGGGGTTGAGAGGTGAACACTCGAATCCTGTCGCCCACCGTTTCCAGCATGGCTTCGGGAAACTTTTCCTGCAAGGTCTTCATCACCTCAGCGTCATAGTCTACTTCGAGAACGTCTTCGCCAACATGCTTCTTGACCAGGTCGGCAGGTTTGCCTTCTTCGATGATTTTGCCGTGATCCATTATCAGTGTGCGGTCGCAGAGTTCAGCTGCTTCATCCATGTAATGCGTGGTCAAGATTATGGTGACACCCTGCTTTCTTAGGCTTCTGACTTTGTCCCAAATCAGATGCCGCGCCTGCGGATCGAGGCCCGTTGTGGGCTCATCAAGCAGGAGGATATGCGGCTCATTAATCAACGCTCTGGCCAGTATCAGCCGTTTTTTCATGCCGGTTGACAGCTGGTCAATGATGACGTTTCGCTTTTCTTCCAGCTGGGAAAATTTGAGAAGGTTTTCTGCGCGTTTGACGGCTTCAGGCTTTGGGACGTCAAAGTATCGAGCGTACACGAGAAGGTTCGTGATGACTGCGAAGTCTGGGTCAAGGTTTTCTTCCTGAGGAGCAACGCCTATCATTTTCTTTATTTCTCTAGGCTTTTCAGAAACACTCATACCGGCCACAGTTAAGCTGCCCGAAGTCAAAGGCAGAACGCAGTGAATCATCTTTATGGTTGTCGTTTTCCCTGCACCGTTAGGCCCGAGGAAACCGCAGCACTCACCCTTGAAAACCTCAAAGTCTATCCTGTCCACTGCCAAGAAATCGTCATACTTCTTGGTCAGGCTCTCTGCTTTGATGAGGACTTCGGGCATCAGTCTCCTTCCAAACCCATAGTATTGTATGGTCTCTTAAGAAAATTCCTTTTTTGTCTGAACCTCAGCACCCAAACACTGGACGAAACGCAGGCACGACATCCTGCATCTCAATGTTCATAGGGCAGGTTGCAAGGGAGGGTTTTGGCGGGCCCGCAGGGATTTGAACCCTGGATCTCCGGCTCCGCAGGCCAGCGTCCTAATCCAGCCTAGACCACGGGCCCATATGACGGGATTGCGGTGTTCTGACTACTGCAAAGGTAAGATATTAACAACTCTAATAAAACTTGAGAATAGAGGCTTAGCTGAGGGAACGTTAAGAAACCTATCGTTCAACCTGAAACATCTAGCAGCAAACGCCAACCTTGATGATGCTGAGTCTGTCAGAGCTTTCATAGCCAAGAAAGCCTGTGCAAACAGTCAGAAGATGAATCTGGTGAAGGCTTACAATTACTATGCTTTGGCCAATGGGATTGAATGGATAAAACCAAACCATAGGTATGAAAGGAAACTTTGCAAGATTCCAACAACCGAACAGATTGACAAGCTGATAGCTTCAGCGTCTCCAAGGTATGCAACAATATTCAAGGTTCTGGCGGAAACAGGGATAATGCCTCATGAGTTGTCAAGAGTTTCTATAAGTGACATGGATTTGGAAAGAGGGCTGTTGAATGTACAAGGACACAAGGGTCACAACTCTAGAGCCTTCAGGTTGAAGAGTGAAACAGTGGCAATGCTCAAGACTTATTTGCTAAAAAACAAGAAACAAAATCCTTTCCCAAAGTCTGAATGGATATGCAAATGCTACAGGGAGCACAGAAACAGGATTGCAGCAAAGCTGAATGACCCTAGCTTGAGGACCGTAAGACTCTACGATTTCAGGCATTACTATGCTACGATGCTGTACTATCGAACAAAGGACATCCTGCTCGTCAAACGGCAGCTAGGACACAAGAAGCTGGAAACAACACTGGTCTATACTCAACTTGTCAACTTCAACGAAGAAAACGGATATTATAGTGCCTCAGCCAAGACCATAAATGAAGCAAGGGCCCTGATAGAACAAGGCTTCGAATACGTCACAGAAGTAGACGGCATAAAGCTGTTCAGGAAACGAAAATAGCAAAGTTTCCTTCCCTTCTTTTTCTGTTCAAAATGACACTAAGGCTCTCTCTCAGGTCATGGTTTCATACGTTTGGCAATGCTTTTTTGAAGGACTTCGAGTAATTGAGTATTCCACAATCAATAAGTAAGCTATCAATCAAAGAGAAGGTTGGAGAGGTTATGTGATGAGCAAATACTCCAAGTTTGTGTTGGTTGGAATAGTTCTTCTAGTCTTTGGAGTGACTCTTGTTGCTACTTCTTACTTCAAGATTTATGACACGGTTGAGACGATCGTTCCGACAGCAGGTGTACTTCCAATACAAGCAAATTCAACATCATACTTCGTCTTCAACTTCTACATGGGACCTCTTCCCGAATCTCAAAAAGCTTTGGTATTAGTTGCGGGAAGTCAAGAATTACAGGACGTTCTCAACCCTGCACTCAACTACAATGCCACAATGAAGTATCCAAGAAACATCACAATAACAGTGTTTGGAACGAACCAGAACATGAACGTATCTGCTTCTGAAACAACTTTGCTTCCTCAAACCTATCATGGAGCCTTGGCATTCCACACATTCGATATTCCAGCCAGTTGGAATTCTAATGGGATAGGGATCACATTGGTCAGCATCACCAATCCAGAAAACTATCCTGTATGCTGGATTGTCAATGTTATGCTTTATGGACAAGTGGTTAACAGTAATTGGCTTACAGTGTTCTTTCTCGGAATAGTTCCCATCATACTTGGGCTAGTCATCGTTGGAGTTGCAGGCCACAGAAGAAAAGCAAATAACAAGAAACAAACCTGAGCTAGAATTCTATACAAAAGCACTCTTTCAGGATCTCCACCAAATAGACAGCATCAACCTGTTCAGGAAACGAAAATAGCAAAGTTCCCTTTCCTCTCTTTTTCTTTCAAAATGACACTGGGACTCTCTCTGCATGTAGCCTAGTGAATCATGGCAGGGAAAGAAATGCAGTCACAGATTCTTCCATAAGCAATAAGAAAGTCCAGTTCTACTTGTAGAATGACGACTATGAATAAGATAATGGTCTGTCTGATTGTTCTATTCTTGCTCATGGGGATCTCTGCTGTGCCGTTAAGGGTTCATGGGGATTATACTGGGAACATAACTATTAACAGTGATGGATCAGTGAGTCCTTCTGATGCTCCGATTCTTAGTGTTGACAATATCACGTACACTTTTACTAGTAACATCACTGGCTCACTTGCAGTGCAGCGAAACAATACAATTATTGATGGAAATGGATTCATGCTTGATACAAACGGAGCTTATGAAGGAATCTCGTTGATTAACTTGACTAACATTGTGATAAAGAATACTTCTGTCAAAAACTCCTTTTTTGGTATTGAACTTGACTATTCTTTCAATTGCACTCTATCCCACAATGATATAACGAATGCTTGGATGGGTTTCAAACTTTACATTTCCTCTGGCAACACTATATCTGAGAATAACATCATAACGAATCGGTCGTATGATCAAAATCAAGCAGACGATGGCATTGGTCTCGGTCTTTATTCCGCTAACAATATTGTGTTCAGGAACAAAGTGTCGGGTTACTATCGTGGAATCGATGTCTCAAGCGATAATAACACCGTTACGGAGAATATTGTGAGTAAGAGTCACGAAGGTATTGAAATTTTTTATTGTTCAGAGAATGTTTTCTCTGAGAACTACGTTGGAAACAACGAGTACGGTGTTCGAGTCTATTATGCTCCTCATAACATTCTCACTGGAAACACAATGCAGGACAATGGATATGACTTCGGTGTTGAAGGTGCAGCTCTGAGCGATTTCATGAATTCTATTGACACTTCAAACCTTGTGAATGGGAAACATGTCTACTATTTAATCAATCAATCGAACATCATGATAAATCCTGAGGAGTATACCGATGCTGGATATCTTGGTCTAGCCAACTGTGTCAATGTAACAGTTCAAGGATTCACTTTTAGACATGAGATGCAGGGCATTCTGTTTGCACACGTAAACGATTCAAGAATGATCGACAACAACCTAGTAGAAAATTACTATGGCATTGATCTCGCTTATTCGTGTAACAACACATTGTCCGATAACAATGTCACAGCAAGCCACTGGGACGGTATGTATATCGAGCGTTCTTTTGGTAATAGAATATTTCATGACAATTTTGTTGATAACTCTGCTGAAGTTTATCCTAATGTCCAAATCTATTCTTTTGATTCAGCGAATGCATGGGACGATGGTTATCAATCAGGCGGTAATTACTGGAGTTCCTACGATGGAAAGGACAACAATCAAGATGGCATAGGAGACACTCCATACATCATTGATGCAAACAACGCAGACCACTATCCTTTGATGGGTACCTTTCAGAGTTTCGATGTGTCGATGTTCACTTGCCCGATTCAGTTCGAAGAAGTGGACATAATCAGCAATTCAACGATTGGAGAAGTAGACTATTGGTTTATGGATGACGTAAATTCTCCTACAGGGGTTGATATGCTTCTGCGTCTCACTGGATTTGTTGGACAAAATGGAACGGTTGGTTTCTGCAGAATAACCTTCCCAAATGACTTGATCAATTCTTCATCTTACCCTGTCATCACAGATTTAGGACAACCTATCACAAGCAAGGTTCTCAGCTCAAATGGTACACATACAACTTTGTACTTCACATATGACCTGTCCATTACTTACCGTCGGGATCTGTATATACTTCCAGAGTTTCCATCATTCCTCATTCTACTCTTATTCTCTATAGCAACACTACTGACAGTCATAGTGCACAGAAGAAACACGATATCTAAAACTCTGCCCAAAGGGACTCTACTACAGTGTCACTGCTGACACTCGAAGACACCGAAGGGCTCTACATTCGTCTATTCTGGTCTTGCGGAAAAGTTATAGTTGGAGAAACGATACAACTTCAAAGAATTGGAGGATTAGAATGCTTAACAGAGAAGAAATCTTGAACTGGAACAAGAAATATGATAAAGACTATCCATGGTGGACACAAGAAGAAAAAAGGTTAGGTGATAAGTTTCGAAAAAGAAAAACGGTAACAAAAAGTGATTTGCTTCAGATAGTTAATTGGAAATTCAAGGAAGTGCCACCCAGACATAAGAGAGTGACAGAATTAGCAAAAAAGAACACAAATGAAATAGTTCAACAAACCTGCAGTCAAGCTTTCGCTATGAGCAATGATTCAGATAGAATAGAAAGCCTCGATAGTCTTCATGGTGTTGGTCCAGCGTTAGCAAGCACAATCCTCACGTTCTATGACCCTAAAAACTATGGCGTTCATGATATTCATGTTTGGAGAGAATTTTTTGGAGACGAGCCTTCTACAATATTTATTGGGAGTGGATGTTATCTAAAACTCCTTGCAGAACTGAGAAAAATCTTTAATCTGCATGGCAACAGAAGACAACTCTCATCAGTATGAAGGAATCATAATGGATAACAGGATTATTGTATTGGTCATTTTGTTAGGTATCGTAGGGGCTGGAATAGGTTTTGGTCTTTCATATGCAGTGCTTCAACTTATGATTTCACATGAACCCTACATTCATTCACAACTTCTAGGATACCCTCCAACGAACATACTTGCCAATAATAACACAAGTGGCTGGATACTGAATTGGACTCCTACAACAGACGTAAGGATTATTAGAATCCAAGTTTGGATGGGTAACCCAGGCAATGTGACATGGGAGGGTGACACATATGTCACTGTTGGAGAACCAAGTAACCTAACGGATTCAAGTTCGTATAACGATGCAATTCAACTCCTTGTCCATTACCAGTTCGACAGTCACGCTCCAAGCCCCATACCTCACCAACTCATGTTTGACCTCACTCCAGGTTTCAAAGTGGCTTCAGGACAAACCATCAACGTCTGGAGAGCTTTCGTTAATATTGAACCTTACAACGTTGTCGCTGGTGACGTTCAAGTCATAATCTACTATGAAAACACTTAATGCATCACTTGCGTTATTTCGGAGAATCTTCTTGGTCTAAGCCATGCAGCACAAAAGGCTCTAGTCAAGCTGAAAATGGATTAATAGAAAACTTTAATCTGCACATCAATAGAAGACAAACTAGAGGTTCAAAAATGAGTGATGTCAAGAAGTGCCCTAAATGCGGTGGAGAAATGCAGAAAGGAAACTTGTTCTCTACTCCTGCTGGACGATTTATCAGGTTCACAGACCGAGAATCCGAAAGCCTTTGGACTATTGGAAATGTGGCAAAAGTTGATGCCTTTGCCTGCAAATCCTGTGGATATATCGAAATCTACAAGAAGCAGGGAACAAGCCATGAGTGAAAGGAAAATGGTTAGTAGAAGTGTTGTTGTTGCACTTGGAATAATCTGCATTATCTTGATAGCTTGTTTAGGTGGAGCAATGGCGTATTACACATTGGCAATAGGCGATAGAGACAACACTATTACAAGCAAAAACAATCAGATTTATTCCCTGAACTCCAATGTTACAAACCTTCAAAACCAAAACAAACAGCTGCAAACGTGGCTCAATGGAAACGAAACGTTGCTTAATCAAACGGAAACTTGGCTAGATGGTAACATCACCTATTACAATTCTCAAATCACAAACCTACAGAATCAACTCAAAACATTTCAACGTCCTATACTCGGCTTCTCCAATTTGACGGCAGAAGACAATCGAACTAACCCCAACAACCCCTTCCTTCAAGTACAGGGAGCCATTCACAATTTTGGAATCAATGGAACATTGGCAAGCCTTTACGTAAAGGCTTATCATAATGACGGCTCTGTAGCTCTAGAAACAGAACGAATACCACTTTCGGACTTCTTGGACATTGACGGGCAATCTTCGATAAATGTAAACTTGAGCTATTACTACAACGGTAGTGCCCTTGCTTCTTGGACGATAGTTGCAGAAGAAATTTACATCATCTGAAAATACAATGCAATGAGATTTAGTCACAATAACATACTACCAAAATTTACTCTTCTTTCAAATGGAGATTTTCAGGGAGTCCATAGAAGTTTTTCATCGTAGTACGGTTGTTCTATGCACAACATGTTTGATCACAAATTATTTAAGATCAGTCGAACTACTGTAGAAGTGCAGAATAGGGAGGAAAAGGAAAATGGACAATGAAAACTCTATTTCTAGTGAAAAGATGACTGACAGTAAGGCCAGCGTCCTAATCCAGCCTAGACCACGGGCCCCTAGCACGAGATTACTCTATTCTGACAATATAAACGCTGATGTAAAAGGAAAATCATCAATACCTTGAAGCGCGCTAAGCATTTTACGAGTCTTTTGCCGATTCCTTTCATTCGATGGTTCTCATCCACTACTACTGCGTCAACCCTTGCGATTCTCCCTCCACAATCAATGTCTAAATTATAGCTTCCCATCAAGATTCCAAGTAGTTTATCAATGCTTCAGCTAACAGAATTGCGCCCCGCGCGGCATATTTTGGGAAAGGATTTTGGAAGTTTGGGCCTATGTTTCCAGGGTAAAGCAGTCTAAAAGAGGCAAACAAGCAGAGCAATCACTGATTTCTGCCGAGCGAATTGTGAGCGGCTCATCTTTCACGCGGGTCACCCACTCAGTTAACGGCATGGCCTGCATAAAAAATCTTATATTTGTTAGGGGCGAAAAAGAGAAGCCGGTGCTTCAGAAATGAGTGAAAAGAAAGTTGTGAACAGAAACGTTGCAATAGGAATCGGAGGGTTATGCATTGTTCTGTTGGTTGCTGTGGTTGGAGTAGTGGTTGACTACACGTCAATGCTAAACAATAAGGATTCTCAAATGGCCGACCTTAAAAACCAGATTACGTTTGCTAATACCACAATTGACAGGCTCACTGCCATAGTTAATTTGTCTAATTCAACGATTTGGGTGAATAATGAATCGATAAATCAACCAGCAGGAAACTTCACTTCTTGGTCTTACTCGGTAAGCTATGCGGGCTATGTCGTTGTGGATGTTCTGTCTTCTTCGACTTCCAACACGTATGTTGAAGTGTCATATTCGTGGAACGAAGTTAACTATGACAATACAGTAAACGTTGGTTCAGGCGGTTCAGCATCGTTTCCTGTTCTTCCTTCAAACAACATAGGTGTGCGGGTGATTAACGGGAACTTTTCTACTGGTGCCTCGGAGACAGTGACGATAACATACTGGTACTAGAGTCTGCCTCCATTTTCTGTCAGCTGTGCATGTGGATTCTTGATTAAGACCCTCTGGTTGACAGACCTCTCCAAAATGCGCTCAAGCCCCTAAGAGTTAGCAAAACTCGTGTACAATAAGTTAAAATGTTGGGGCCGATAAGTGGGAATCGTTGCAGGTGGTCTTGATGAATCAGAACGAGATGCGGCTGAGGGAGCACGTGGGGATTGTAACGAGCGATACGAGTACGCGTCAGTTCGGTTTTTTTGTGACACCTCTGAGGAATAGGATGTGGATTGGGATGGAAGACTACGTCATGGTGGATCACCCCGTTTACGGCGAGTTGTGCCCGTTGCTGGCTGTGGTGAAGGAAATCAGGAATTACGAGCAGGTTGTCGGGACGACGGTTAATGAGAAGACTGTTGAGACCTTGGCTACGGGTGAGATACTGGGGTACGTGGACCTCAGGGATGCTGACGCGCGGCCGTTGCGCAGGTTGTCGCTGCCACCGTCTCCGGGCAGCAAGGTCTACTTGCCGTTTTACGAGTTTCTGGAGGATGTTTTCCTGAGGAATCAGGATGGGAAACGGTTTGGGCACCCTCTTCACGTGGGAACGTTGGAATCGCGTGCGGCTTATGGAAACGGGGATTCTAGACCGCTAAATTTCTATCTTAACGGTGAGGACTTTGTGAAGCAGCATTTTCTTATCACCGGGATGTCCGGAGCGGGGAAGACTCACGCGGGTGCTGTCATCGTTGAGGAGTTGACGAACAAATGTCGATGCCCCGTGGTCGTGTTGGATGCTTACGGCGAGTACGTGGCTGTTGGTGTGGCTGGAAAGCGCCTTAAAGAGCTGGATGCGGAAGGTTTTGCATCGGCTAAGGATTATCCCTTTGACTTCAAGGTTTCAGTGTACGCCAGCGATGTTGAAGGGACGACGAAGACTCTGAAGAAGTGCGGGGTTGAGCTCGCGAGAGAGGGCAGATATTCTGTCAGAGGCATTTCCAGTCGGTGGGGGAAGGTGTGCGACGAGAAGACTGAGATCGAGATCAAGGACGCGTTGATGGAGGGAGTCAAGCCTGAACAGGTGACGGTTGTTGATGCTAAGGGCCTGGCTGCCGAAGAGCGGGGCAGCCTTTTCACGTGTCTAATCAGGAGTCTTTGGAGAGCCAGGGTTGACAGGAGCGTGGAACCTTTTGTGTTGGTCATTGAAGACGCTGAGATGGTTGAGGCGAAGACGCTTAGGAAGGTTGCCTCCGAAGGAAGAAAGGCAGGGGTTTCGCTGCTGCTGCTTTCGCAGCATCCGGCTGAGATCAGCGGGACGGTTTTGTCTCAGATGGGCACTCAGTTGATGGGAAGGACGACGGGTGCTGCAGACCTGGAGCACCTCAAGAACACGGTTGGCGAGAAGTGTGCTCTGCTGCCCCAGTTGACGACGGGCGAGTGGATAGCTAACGGGATGGCTCTGCCGAGGCCTACCAAAGTGCTCGTTAGAGCTCGCTACTCTCCCAGTATCTGAGGCGGCGTTGCAGCAGCGGATACAGGGAATTTTGCACTCCAGCTCTATGGTGACTGGGGAATGAGTTGGTGCGCGAGCCTAGGTTTCGGCACTGACAGGAGCGGATGGTTAAACGGGGCGCCAGGCATAGTGAACGTTTTCTTCTAGCGCGCTGTATCCTCGGTGAGGATGAGGTGCAAATCCCACCCTGCCCGCTACCAAGAAGACTCAGGAAGGTAGTATGATGGTTCCTGTGATAGTCGTTTGTGTTTTTGAGTGCCTAAGCAAGTTTGACGTTGGTAACGATTTTATGGTTTTCAATGGTTTAGTTGTTTGTTTGAGACTGGACATTTCAGGGAATGTTTCTTAAGGGAATGTGTCATGATTTAGCTTTGTGGGGTGAACGTGTTGCACAGATGTCGCAGTCGGGATGTATGGGAGAGGGTTGGGCTTGTGCGGAGGGTGAATATGGAGCGGCTGGGGCGGCTGGCCCCCGGGGTGAAGGTTAGCATGGCGGTTGAGATGACTGAGGCTATGGTCAGTGTGTGTATGGAGGGGATGAGAGCGCAGAATCCGAACATGACGGAAGAGGAGTTAATGGAGAGGTTGCGTGAGAGGCTTGAATGGGCGAAACGGTCGCAGAGGAGAGATGGACGCGTGAGATAGATGGAAGCTTATCACGGTTTGATAAGGCGACTGGTCAAGGCTTTTGGGCCTGTTGGACTTGATTACGTGTTTACTGGGGCGTTGGCAGCAAGTTTTTACGGTTTGCCGAGAACGACAACGGACGTCGATTTGGTAGTGCGAGTCTCCAACAAGGTTGCAAAAAGCAAGCTTGTCTGTTCTCTGGCGCGCGCCGGAATGAGCGTTGATGAGAAGGAAATCGACAAGGCGCTCACATCAGGCTACAGGATTGCAACGTTTGCTGACAAAAAGACCCCGTACAGTGTTGATGTCATACTTTCGAACAAGAAATTCCAAAAGAGAATTGGAACCGTTGCTGGCGTTCAAACCTTTTTCCAGACGCCTGAGGACTTGATTTCAGCAAAGTTGCGGATGATTAAGGCAACCGTGTCCGAGGAAAGGGCTTTAAAGGATAAAGAGGACGTGAGAGCGATTCTGAAGTTCTCGACGGTGGATGTTGAAGCGATAGAGAAAAAAGCTGAGAAAGACACAACTCTGTCCATTCTTGAAGCTCTCACTGCTGATGAGGATATTTGAGTTCGCCCGGCCCGCAAATCGTTGCAGAGTGTGTTGCTTGGGCATGCGCAAGCAAAAGGGACGGGAGACCTATTTCTGGATGAAGGGGCCTCTATCCAGGCCCTTTTCCCCTTCCGCTCGTCTGATTCCTTCTTCTATGCCAGCCTTCTCCGCTGCTGCCATATTCCTTAGGGCTCTTTCCTTTTCCAGCGTGATATGTTCATTCAGCTTTGCAATGAGGCGCTGAGCCTCATCAGCGTCTAGAGGGATAATGAGGTCTTTTCTTGAGGGAATTGCCACTTTAACCCTTCCTTTCTTGTCCAAACCGACGGAAGATATGTCTCTCAAGCGGACATCAAGAGGGATAATCGTCTGGAAAAGCAAGCCTAGGCTCTCACGCAATGTTGGATTGGCTTCTACAAAAGACTCCAGTTCCTTTTTCAGGCCCTCTTTCAAATCTACTTCCAGTAAATCCGTGTGAAGCTTTACTGTGAAGTGAGGTTTATCGATTTTCATAACTAGATCTTCATCTGACATGTATGGTTCCAATGAACCGTACGTTTAACAATGATTTAAGATTTATGTCGTGCTGGCGCGCGTTAAGGCCGACCAGAGTGTTCGTGAGGAACCGCTATTCCCTTCTGCATGAAGCACGCGTAGCACAAGGAGAGCGGTTTTCTTCTCGGTTCAGCGGCCTGCTTTTTGTCCTGACGCGACGCTCCTAGTTTGTTTTCTTCGGCGGAATGCAACTGTTAAAAGTACGGATATCATGAATAATGGTGAAGCGGTTAGTAGAGTTTGGAACTCTGGGATAACCTGGTATTGGATTCCCGTTGTCTGAGTTGTTATTGTGTTGCCTGCGTTGTCTTGCGCCGTGATTATGTATGTAACGTTTGTGCCGTATGGAAAAGCTGGTAGGCTGGCGCTCCAAATGTCTTCTCTGAGGTTTGACATTGAAACATTTGTCCATGTTCCGTCGTTGCTCGTGTAGTTCAGGGTCACTTCTTTCACTCCACTTGCGTCGTCGGTGACGGTGGCGTTGACATTGACGATATCTTGCGGTGAAACGTTGCTCTGGCCTGGAGTTTGAGACACGATCGTGATGTCTGGCGGAGTGGTGTCGGCCAAACCGATCAAACCGACACAGTAGACCTTCTCGTCAGCGGAGCCAATGTAAATGTTACCGTAGGCCACGGCAGGGGAGCCGTCAATCAAGCCGCTTGTGGTGTAGTTCCATAGCGATGTGCCGGTGGAAGCGTTCAAACAGTAGAGCACGTGGTCTTCGGATCCTACGAGGAGCTTACCGTTTGCAACGGCGGGTGAAGAAAATATCGGACCGCCCGTCGTGAAATTCCACACAGACGCTCCAGTCAAAGCGTTCAAACAGTAAACCTTCCTATCACCAGATCCCACGTAAACGTTACCGTAAGCAACAGCTGGAGAAGATTCGATCCAGGCGCCTGCCGTGAAATTCCACACAGACGCTCCAGTCAAAGCGTTCAAACAGTAAACCTTCTTGTCGTCAGATCCTACGTAGACGTTGCCGTTGGCAACCGCGGGAGAAGAGAAAACCTCGGCACCAGCTGCAAAACTCCATACCGATGCCCCGGTCGAGGCGTTCAAACAGTAAATCGCGTGGCCTTGAGATCCGACGTAAACGCTGTCGTAGGCAACAGCTGGAGAACAACCGATCGCAGCGTCTGCTGTGTAGTTCCATACCGATGCTCCTGTGGAAGCGTTCAAACAGCGGAGCGCGCCATCCTCGGATCCTACGTAGAGCTTACCATTTGCAACTGTGGGCGAAGAAATGATCGGACCGCCCGTCGTGAAATTCCATACTGACACCCCGGTCGAGGCGTTTAGACAGTAGATGCTCCTGTCTCCGGATCCCACGTAGACGTTGCCTTCGGCAACGGCGGGTGAAGAAGTGATGTAACCGGTTGTGAAATTCCATATCAATGTTCCGTTGAAAGCGTCAAAACAGTAAGTCGTGTTGTCGCCAGATCCTACGTAGACTTTTCCGTCGGCCACGGCAGGGGAGGAAGTAACCAAACTGCCTGTAGCGTAGTCCCACAGCGTGGCATTTGTCTTTGGAGCCGTAGATGTGGAGTAGCCGCTGTGCTGCGAATCGTTACGGAACATCGGCCAATCACCATTGGAAGCCTGCGCATTGGGAATCATGATCGACATGGTTAGTGGCATTAGGACGATGAGGACCAAGCAGGATACCAAACTTCGCACGCTCAAGGAACGTGAAAATCCTCTATAGAGAACAAGCCTCATTTGGGATAGCACCACGCTCTAGTCTCCCCCCTTTTTATATATAAAAATAGTTGCTCCTGAATCTTTATTCTGGCTACTGATGAGAGTTCAAATAGGGAAACACTAGCAATCCTCTGTGCTTCTCCTATCGCGACCACATTTCCAGAAGCTGCGTCGACTGAACTCTTGTAACGAAGAAAGGTTATAGTATGTGTCTTGAAGTTTTGCATTATGCTCCCTGAGCCTGCAACTTGGAACGGGTATGCTGTGCAATGTCGAAAGTCAACTTGGCGATGCCCAAATGCAGTATCTAATGACTTTGACGAGGCTGACCAAGGTGTTCGTGAGAGATCACTGTTTCACAGTGTCCGAAGCATTAGTTACGGGAGACTAGCTGTCCTCTTCGCTCAGCGGCATGGTCCAGTTCTAGTGTCTGGATTTTTCTCTTCTGTGAAGCACAATTGCTGGCGCGCTATACCAATTCGATATTTGGAAAATCGAAGATTGATAAAAGAAAATAGGGGAATGTGGACTAAAAAGGGTTATTTACGGGAGGGTCTGGAGCGCCAAGTCGTCGAAGTAGATTTCCTGTCCTTGTTCGTTGGTGGATGAGATTCTGTTGCCATTAGATCGGAGCTGAATGCTGCCTATAGAGAGTGAACTTGAGAGCCCTTTAACTGTCACCCAATCATTGTACAGATTTCGGCTAAACAGTGTCCATTGATCAAGAGGCAATTGGTCTGGTAAGAAGCCCATGTCGATGTATTTGTCGGTAGCAGTGTCGGATGGCACTGACAGCGTTGAGACGTGCCAGTAGTAGTGGAGTGCATAGCCGCCGGTGCTTGCATAAACTATTATCTCAACTGAGTAGTATCCGCCACTTCCAGGCCCGTTATTGTAAATCCACGCAGTGAATGTTCCGGCAACGTTGGGAATATTGGAGACCGCCACTGTTGGGTTCATGCTTTGGGTTAGACTTGCATATTGAAGGCCATTACTTGACATGTCTATTGTATCTACTTCACCAACGTATCCTCCACTGTGCCCTTGTACGTCCGTAGAATGGTTGTGAGCGTCACCGCCGCCTGATGAACCCCCTTCAATCCATGGATTGCTCGTGTCAGATTCGAAGCCAGGGTTTTGAATCGCACCGTTGATAGTGAACGTTGTCTGCGCCGGCTTATACCCCGAGGAAGAGGCTGTGAGGGTCGGCGTACCAGCAGCCGTGTCCTTGTAATAGAAGCTGGCGGAGCTAGAGGGGCTACTGATGGTGACGAAGGTTATCAGGGTCGTACCACCTGAGTCGGAGTAGAATGCCCCACCACCAGAGCTTGAAGCCAAGTTGACAGTAATGCTGCCGGAGGTAATTGGATTGCCACTTGCATCCCGTCGTTGCACCGTAATCTGTGAAGACACCTGCCCAGTTTGCAATGTCTGGCCAGAACCGGCCGTGTAGACCAGCTGATAACCATATATTGTGAACTGTGTGGTCGCCGACGTCAAGCCCGCATAGGAGGCCGTCAGAGTTGGCGTACCAGCGGATGTGTCTCTGTAGTAGAAATTGGCGGAGTTGGAGCCGCCTGAGATGGGGCGCGTAGTTATCGGGGTTCCGCCGCCGGAGCTAGAGTAGAACCTTCCGTTGGAGGAAGTTGAGGCCAATTGAATGGTGATGTCTCCACTCGTGGTCGGATTACCGTACTGGTCCTGCCTCTGAACCCAGATTACGGTCGACATCTGATTCGTCAGGAGCGTCTGCTCTGCGCCCACCACGTAGACCAGCTTGGACGCAGCAGCCGGATTCACGGTGATCGAGTTGCTGGTTCCAAACTTAGTAGCGCCAGTTGTGCTGATGGTGACGCCGCTAGCCGCCTTCGTGATCGTGACGGAGCCTGTCCAGACACCAGCAGTGAAGGTTCCTGTGCTTGTCGGGCTGATCGTCCCAGTTGAGTCGCTCAAACTGTTTGTTCCAGAGTAGCCTGTAACCGTGTTCTCGAGCGCGTCCTTCGCCGTAATCGTGATGCTGAAAGGTGTACCAGCAGTCTTCGTGCCGCTGATGGTGCTGAAGGTGAAGTGGTCGAGAACAGTGCCACCTGCGACAATAGTAAACTGTGTGGTCGCCGACGTCAAGCCCGTGCGGGAGGCTGTGAGGGTCGGCGTCCCGGCGGACGTGTCTCTGTAGTAGAAGTCTGCGGAGTTGGAGGGGCTATTGATGGTGACGGAGGTTATCAGGGTCGTACCACCTGAGTTAGAGTAGAACCTTCCGTTGGAGGAAGTTGAGGCCAATTGGACAGTGATGCTTCCAGTCGTGGTCGGATTACCGTACTGGTCCTGCCTCTGAACCGTGATCACCGATGAAACCTGCCCAGCTATCAGGGTCTGGCTGGTACCGGCCGTGTAGACCAGTTTAGAAGCAGCTCCTGGATTCACGGTTATTGAATCAGTCGCATACACCGACCCATCTGTCACAGTGATCGTTTGAGAACCAGCAGTCTTCAATGTAAAGCCGGAGAACGTATGGACACCGTTATCTCCGCTGACGAAAGTGTACTTGCTGACAGAAGTGTAGGGCAAGACAGCTTGGCTGTCGCTAGAGGTGAAGTAGATTTGGCCAGTGTAGCTCGTCATCACGTTGTTGCCAGCATCGTAGGCAGTGACGATGACACTGCCGAAGCTGGAACCAGCCGTCGCAGAGGCTGGGGCGGATATCGTGAAGTGGTCCAAGACGCCTGGAGCATAAACGATAACCGTTGGATCGGACCCTCCCGAATTTTGAAGTGTACCCGGACCCGATCCGCCTTGATTGCGATGCTCATAAACTGTCGATACGAATGGCCCAAAAGTGCCAGGCGACGAAGGTGCGGTTGCCGTGAAAGTTATGGTGATGTAGGCACTGCCAGAACTGAGCTCGGCAGCAAGGCTCTGGGCATTAACGGTTATGGTGTTACCGTTTACCGATGAAAGCCAAATTCCACCGTTGGAGGCAGTCACTGTCACGCCACCGATTCCGGTGAAACCAACAGGAACCCGTATAGTCGCCCATCCTATGTTGTGGCCACTACCTGATTGTCTTGTGATAGTATATGTGAAACTCGTGCTTGCACCCACTGGGGTGGAGGTCGGCGTAAGATCGGTATAATAGTAGGGATAATCGGCAGCAGTCACGGCTATCGTAGTAGTCGTTGCGGACTTTGTTCCGTCGGTCACTGTGATCGTCTTCGATCCAGTGGAGCTAAATGAGAATCCCAGGAACGTGTGGGTACCAGCATCTCCGCTAGTGAATGCATACCTGCTACTAGACGTGTAGGGTAGATTAGCCCCACCGCCTGTCGCGGTGAAGTATACCTGACCCGTGTAGGTGGTCAAGACGTTGTTGCTCGCGTCGTAAGCTGTTACTACGACTCCTCCGAAACTCTGACCAGCCGTCACGGAAGTTGGGTAGCCAGTTATGGTAAAGTGGTCAAGAACCGCAGCAGTGAAAGTAGCAGTGACAACAGTATTACCGCTGATAGTAATCGAAGCAGGATTGGCTGAACCGCCCGGAGGCGAACTCCAACCTTGGAAGCTCCAGCCTGCAACTGGTGCAGCCGTCAACTGAACCACATCACCATAATGATACCCAGTACCGTTACCAGGAGTCACACTGCCCTGACCAACAGTATACATCGTCAAAGTGTACTGGTTCTGAGTAAAGGTAGCAGTCAATGCCTTGTCGCCATCGAGGAATATGCTCTCGGGATTGTTGCTACCGCCCAAGTCTCCACTCCATCCAGAAAAGCTCCAGCCAGGGTTGGCATTAGCCGTCAACTGAACCACGTCGCCATAGTGGTAGGGTCCAGTGTAGTTCATAGAAACAATGCCAGTTCCTAGTGGATTCACATTGACCGTCAACATGTACACGTCTAGCGAAAAGAGTACTGTTATCGTGTGATCTGCCGTGACATTGTAGAACGTGTATCCGCTTGGGACACCTATCGAGCCACCGTCAACCAGGACATCTCCAATGTGGAAGCCCAAGGAGGGCGTGATGACGAAGGCTTGGTCATTGCCGTAGAAGACTGACACCAGCCCAGATGGATCAATTGTCCCACCGGGTCCATAAGAAGCAGTAATGGTGTACGCGTTCGGCACAAAGGAGACTGATATCCAGTGTTCTGCAACGACGTTAGTGAAGTTGTAATAGTTCAACGGACCCTGTGACACGAAGTCAACCATGACATCGTCGATGTTGTATCCCGCTTCTGGCGTGAACGTGAAATCTTGGTCGCCCCCGTAGGTGACTGTTACATCCCCAGAAGGCAAGATAGACCCGCCAGGGCCAGCAGAAGCATGGATTACATAGGTCAGCTGACTGAATGCTGCGTTGACGTTCTTGTTGCCATCGATCAATATGTTTTCGGGATTGATGCTACCACCCAGGTCTCCACTCCATCCAGAAAAGCTCCAGCTAGAGTTAGCAGGAATAGCAGTCAGCTGTACCACGTCGCCGTAGTGGTAGGGTCCAGTGTTGTTCAACAGAACATTGCCACTTCCTGATGGATCCCCATTAGCCGTCAACGTGTACGTGTTCTGAGTGAAGGTAGCGGTAACAGCCTTGTCACCGTCGATCAGGATGGTCTCGGGGTTAACGGATCCAGTCAGATCTTGACTCCAATCTGAGAAGCTCCAACCCACAGTGGGGTTAGCCGTCAATTCGACCACATCGCCGTAATAGTAGGGTCCAGTGTTGTTCAACGAAACAGACCCTTGACCCACAGTACCGATAGTCAACGTGTACGTGTTCTGAGTGAAGGTCGCAGTCACTTCTGGAGTCTCATCTATGACAACCGAGCTTGGGTTGGTTGTGCCGGTTAAGTCTCCGCTCCATCCGGAGAAAACCCATCCAGAGGCATCGGCCGCCAGTAATTGAACATTATCACCATAATGGTATGTTGCTTTGTCAGGTAGCTTGGATACTGAACCGCCACCTACTACGTTCAACGTTAACGCATATTCGTTCTGAGTGAACGTTGCAGTCACCGTGTTGGTGCCGTTGATCACGATGCTCGTGGGGCTTGTAGACCCGGACGCGTCTCCGCTCCAACCTGTGAAGCTCCAGCCAGAATTGGCTGTAGCGGTTAACTGAACCACGTCGCCGTAGTGGTAGGGTCCATTGTTGTCCGCCGCCACTGAGCCTCCAGCAGGTGGGCTAGCAATCAGGGTAAGCGAATATGGATTCTGTCCCTGGAACGTGTTAACCGTGAATGAATATTCAACAAAAGTCCCTTCAGATGTGACGATTTTAATCTTGATAGTCTGACCCAAGTTCAGGGAAATAGCGTCAACCACCAGTGCGATGTCGCTTTCCTGCAACGTATATGAAATCTGCTGCAGTTTGCCTGGGTTTACGTTTGCAGACGTTCGTAGTGCTCCGTCAACGTAGAGGCATTGATTCGCGATTAACGTGGCTTTGCCTTGACCGATGTTCTGCACGTAGACGCCGAGATATTGGCCAGTGTAGTATGCATTCTGTATCTGCATGGCCTTGCTGATTTTTGTGCTAGTTGTTTTAAAGTATCCCGTCACCCAGAAGTAGGCAACGAGCGAGGCAATCACGGCGATAGCTATCATCAACAACACTGCGATAACGGTTGAAACTGCCTTTACAAATCTCACAACATGCACAATTTTCTTGCGCTTACCAAGGAATTTCACTTTCATTTTGATATCTCCCCTTCCTTTCATTATTCAATTTCATGCTGGCGATATTTAAACAGCCGTGGAATAAACCTATAGAGCATAGCTCTAGTTGCACGAGTGCGGAGAACGTTGTTCAGTCAGGAAAGGCGATGCTGCAAGCGGCAGTGTTTCCCAGCGTGGTCAGAACCCTAAACGTAGTCTGTCCAGCTGTCGGAACATAGTTAACAACCAAGCTGCCAGCATCATCAGCCACCATTGTGGTTTCAATGCTGAACATTATCGTTCGCGGCGATCCACCAGCGACCAATGCATTATTAAGATCTCTGTAGGCGTGGTCGGTGGCGGTGACTATCCACAAACGAGACAAAGCAGCATCTGATCCGCCCATGTTGGTGACTTGCAGCGCTACCCAATCTGCACAGACCTCCATGGACGCTATGCTAAGTGTCCCTTGTGCAGTATCGTTGAAACCCAATTGCGAACTGGCATCAGCGATCTCGATCTCGACGTTTCCTCCGGTGTCTATGTAACTGCCTGGAAGTGACAGAGTGGTGTTGCACCATCTGTACCAGTTTACTATCATCAGTCCTGTGTTTACCCATGCCTCTTGATTAAAGTCCCTAATGTACACGAAACATGATTCGTCGTAGGTGTCAACGAAACTTGCATAGATGCTAACACGAATATCCGCGACCAGCGTCTCTTCAGCCGTATCTACTCCCGTGACAAATGTATAGATCGCCCCTCCCAGACAAAAACCATTAGGCGTTCTGCTCTCACGCAGAGACTGATCTGGCCGCCAATCGCTGCTGGTCACAGGTGTCCCAGGGAGCGCTGTTGTTTCTATTCTGACGGGTGAGTTTGTCTTGTCAGCGACTACTTGGTCCATTTCTCGGGTTACCTGATTGTGCCAGAGGAATACGTTGGAGAAAAAGAAGAACAGTATTATGAGAAACAGCACCGTTCCCACTATTTCAGCGGTGCCAGAGCGGTTCTTCAACAGTCTCTTCATTCTTCTTCATCCTCAATTTAGAGTAGTTGGCGGAGTGTAATCGCCCTCGAAAGCCGAACCTCTTTCCGTCACCAACTTAAAATGATACGTAACGCCCGCATACGTGATCATGTTTATGGCCATATTCACGTGTCCGCCGACAGGGATTTCGATGCTATTGAAACCCACCGATTGACCATCTTTATAGAGCGTGCTTACCTTGACATCCACCTTCCCGCAGTTGTAGAGCCACATCTCGACAGTGTCATAGATAGTACTATTACCTGCACCGTTCACGTTCTTGAACCAGACATCCTCGATACTAACCAGTTCCATCACCGATGCGCCTCTCCCAGCTTGGTAATCCTTTACAAAGTTTACGAAATAGCCGAAAGCCATGCTCATGCCGACGACTACGACTAGAATCATCAAGATTGTACCGATGACGGATGAAACTGCCTTCCTGTTTCTCGACAGCCTTCTCATTCACTTTCCCGCCCAGTTTGGTGGAATCAGGAAGTAGAATATGAAGTATCCCACGACCATCAACACGATGGAGTGCTTCATGCCTCCTGCAACGCGACGCTCACCTATCTTCCCCGCCATCAAACCACCTACCAAGGCGGACATCAACATGGTCCTGTAGAAGAAGTCTTTCAAATCGCTGACGCCTCCTACGCTGAGAGGACTGAGTATTTGGGGAAGGCCTTGAAGCGGAGCGAAGAAAGACCTTACGAGGACGACGGACGTGAACGCGAAAACAAAGAATGCCGCATAGACCACGATGGTGTAGGGTTTCATCTGAGAGGTCGTCTCTTTGTCCATCTGCCTCATGTCCTCCATGAACCCTGATGTCGCCGTGAAGACCTTCCTTATCTGTCCGCCCGAACGGCTGGCCTCCAAAACAAGGGTGCAGAATCGGTTCACGATGGACGAATTGATCCTGTTCCTGAACCCTTTGAGAGCGTCCTCGAAAGACAGACCCCAAGACATCTGAACCGTGAGTTTCTTCACTTCGTCGGAAAGTGGTGGACGAATCATCTTATCCTCCACGACCTTCTCGATGGCCTTTATGAAGGTAATACCCGTCTCTTGGCTTTCGCTGATGCCTCTCACCAGAACGGGCATCTGATCTTCTATCCCGTTCATCCATTTCTGATTCACGTGTTCGAGGATCGCCGACGGAGCCAACACGATGACAATCGCAACGAGCAATATCTCGTTAAAGAAAACGGCGACCGTGTCAGGCTGAAAGATGAAAAGCCCGACACAGAAGCCCATGGCAACGACCACGGAAATCGTGGCTGCAATTTGCCTTGTTTTTTTGGAGATTTTCACCGTTCGTTCACCTCTGTGGATTCATGCCGTCCACTATCAGGATCATGATGCCGACTCCAGCCGGCAGAAAAACAAACGTCAAAAGGTTTAGGAGGATCGCTGGGTCTATGTCCGCGATGGTGATCCCGCCGCCTATGAAGGACATTACCGAGAGCATTATTATGAGCATGAGCGGACCAGCCACCATGAAGGTGATGTAGGTCTCGGCGATTATACCAAGGTTGTCAACAAAGTGCTTCATGTTGAGCATCCTTTCGCGTTTATACTTGTCGGATTCTTCCCGCAGATAGAGAGCCAAGTCGCCTCCCATGTGAGAAGTCGTGACTATCCCGTCCAGCATCGTCGCAAAGCCTCTTGAAGGTGACTTCTCAGCGGCTTTCTTAACAGCGGTGTGAAGGTCCATGCCCATAAGCTGGATGTCCCTCATGATCCCTCCGACCTCTTTGCTGACGCCAAACTCTTCTCCCACCCTGCCTAAGGACCGAAACACGCTCTCAGCGGGCATTCCAGAACTCGCCAAAACAGCCATGAAGTTTGCCATTGTCGGCAAGTTCGCGCTGATCTTACTCGCTCTCGAACGGGCCACAAAACCGGGGTAGATGCAGTAAATACCCATCGACAAAACTCCTACAAGGACGCCGGCGAGAGCTGGCACGACGAGAGGATGCAAAATCTGAAAATTGGCGTACAGAAGCAAAGAATAGGATACCGCAAAGACACCTACGCCAGCGACCAAGGAGGTAAACATCATCAACCCGATATACACCCTGAAAGCTGTCCTCACGCTGGCTTTGCCCAAACTCTTCTCCAGCCCCCCGAGTTTTGAGACGATGCTTGGATGGATTATCTTTGAGAACTTCCAGAGGAAAGTGACCAACCTGTTATCCACCATTCGTCGCCTCCTTGTAAACGCGTTCCGAGTCCTCATAGTATCGCCTTACGACATCTGAGACGTTCATGTATTTTCTCACGTTCCTTTCACGCATCCATTCAAGCACACGGGCTCTGCGCTGGATCTCCTCGTTCGCTTCATCCGTGGTGATGCCCTTTTTTTCTGCTATCCTCTCCACAAGGTAGCTTCTTCCCGTGTATTCGAACGTGTCTTTCGCCGGGTTCCACTTGTAGACTTCGTTCGTCAAAATCTCCTTTGACCTTGGGTCCAGACCGACTATCTCCGATGTCGTCACAGTCCTTCTAGTCGGTTTGTCAACGTGTTCAACCCGTTTCTGAATAGTGATTACGTCTATCCCTGAAATCAGTGTCCTTGGAACGTTCATCGGCTCTGATTCAAGCCTGTAAACTGCGGATTCTACGGACTCGGCGTGGAGAGTTGACATGCCGAGGTGTCCGGTACTCATCGCTTGGAAAAGCGTGTAAGCTTCAGCACCCCTAATTTCGCCAACGATTATGTAGTCCGGTCTCTGCCGGAGCGAGGCCTTGAGCAGCTCGAACAGGCCTATATCACTCGCTTCGGTACCGAGGCCGATGTGCGCTCTCGTGGTTGCGGGTATCCAGTTTTCATGAGGAAGATTCAGTTCCGGGGTATCCTCTATTGAAACTATCTTCAAGTCTGGTTTGATGAACATGCTGAGGCAGTTGAGCATAGTTGTCTTTCCTGCAGCGATTCCTCCGGAAACCATGATTGAGACACGGTTCTCTACTGCATACCAGAAATAGGCAGCGACCTCTGCCGAGACAGTGTTGAAGCCTATCAAGTCGATTATGGTCAGCGGGTCCGTCTTGAACTTCCGAATCGTAAACGTGGACCCCCTCCTCGTGATCTCCGTTCCGTAGGTGAGGTGGATGCGGCTTCCATCAGGCAACGAAGAATCCAGCATCGGCTGCGCAATCGAGACGTGGCTCCCGCACAAGTAGGCCAGTCTCAATGCGTAAGAGTTGAGTTCTTCCGTGGTTTCAAACAGAACGTTTGTAGGCACGTACTCGTATTTTCTGTGCCACACGTAGATTCTTATTCCTGTCCCGTCACACGATATGTCTTCTATTGACGGATCATGCATCAGAGGATCTATCTTCCCGAACCCAAGGTTGTCCCTGAGCATGTAATACAGAAGTCTGCCTTTGGCTGCCTTGTCCAACTTGAAGTCGTAGTGGTCCAGCACCTCCTCGGACTTCCGTCCAAGGTACTCTCTAGCCGTTTCTTTTGACTCCAACTTCGACATGTGCACGTCCAGAACTTCCATCAACAAGCCTTTCAAACGTTCCAGCTGAAGAGCATCGTTTTGGCTGAGCTTCGGCTCGTCAACCATATACGTTAGGTTTCCACGCGTCGGATTTCGCACAATATTTGCGTAGGCGTACGGCTCGTTCAGTGCGTACGTTTCGACTATGTTAGGTTCCTCAATACGCGTGCGTGCAACTTTTGAAACAGGTTCTACAATCGATGCTTGAGGCGTAGAAGATACCCATTTAGGAATATGAACTGGTCTTTTACGAGCGAACAGCTTTTTCAGCGTATCCTTAAGAGCCAACGGCAATGAATCCTCCACTTACACGATCATTCATTAACGTGCAGACCAAAAAATAAGGGGAACAAGCTGACCGGTCGCATGACCCGATCAGTCTTCGACTTCAACTGCTTGGCGCTAAGAGCCTGGAATTGTCTGCGTGGCTTCCATGAAAGTCCCGTCGCTGCAGACCACCTTGACGTCAACTGCGTTGGTGGGATTGAAGCCGGCCGGAACCAGAGTGGTTACCATGGATGTTTGGTTTATTGCTAATGTTGGACTGTTGTTGGTGAAATTAGCTGTAGTGTCAAGAACTCCGTTTCTGTAAACACTGCTTAAGGTCACTGGTGCAGTTCCGACGTTCTGCACGTAGACGTATAAGGTTGTGCCGCTGTAGTACATGCTTTGTATTTGTATTGCCTTGCCCACTTTGTTGGTTGTGCCTCCCAAGTATCCCATGACCCATGCGTAGGCTATGAGCGAGGCTGCGACGGCGATTGCTATCATCAGTAGCACGGCTATAACGTCTGAAACTCCTTTCTTGTTCCTTCTGAAACTCTTCATTTTCATCTTTCTCCTCCTCATGTTTTGACATATTCAACTTCCCAAGGCAGTTATTTAAACAGCCAAGGATTAATCCTATAGAGCTAACCTCTAGTAACACAGCAACGCGCTTCTGAACAAGCCCTCTCGAGTCCAAAGATCCCGATAGAAAAGCATTATAACACAATGCGTCACAAACTTCAACAAGGAAGACAACAAATGAAACTGCTGAAAACAGGCATCGCCGGTCTCGACGAGTTCCTCCAAGGAGGCCTACCCCCAAGAGTCTTCTTGCTCTTAGGCTCACCCGGCTCAGGGAGCGAGGTCTTCGCCAGACAGGTCGCCCACTGGAGGGCCAAGGAGGTTGGGATCACGTATTTCACCGTGACGAGATCCGCAGACTCTGTCAGGGACGACATGTCCGCTTATGGATGGCAGACATCATCATTGGAGAAAGCGGGAAGATGGAGGTTTGTCAACTTCACCCAAACCGACTCGTTGATGGACGCTATCACAGGAGAGATGGAGCAGCATAGAAGCGTCGTCGTGGACTCCCTCTCTGAACTAGTCCTCACACATAAAACCCAAGAAGTAGCCACTCTGCTCAATTCCATGTCAACTCAGAACAGAGAATGCGCAGAATTGCACCTAGTCCTCCTGACCAAGGGGATGCAGCAGCGGAAAACTGAAACCGCAATGCAGCATTTCGCGGACGGCGTCATAGTCTTCACGACCACACAGGGAACCGAAGCCACCTCCAGACACATGATGATAAAGAAGATAAGCGGAGCCATCGTTCCAACACGAATGCTTCCCTACTCAATAGGAGAAAGAGGCTTCACAATAGAAACAGCAACAAGGATAACCTGAACACTCTACCTCAACAAAGTTTTTTATATAAGTGTCTAACAAAAGCTGACTCTAACAACAGCAACCACACCTGCGATTGCTGAAAACCTAAAATACGCAGTATGTAAACCAAAATCGGGGCACACCAAGAGGCTCCTCAGTGGAAAAATGAAGTCCATGTACAGAAATTGGAAAGAACTACTCAATGATTGCGTACTCTTGGCAATGGTCTTCGGCACGATCGGGATAGCACTCAAATTCACAACGTACTTCAACAAATGGGTCTACTTTCCATCGTTCCCCAACGTCTTAGACGCGTCATTCCTGATTTTCTCAGTAGTATACCTAGTCTGGAGAATCAAAAGATAAATCACGCCGGTGCCCCAGCACTGACTAGGAATATTGCAACACTCTTTGTTACCCACACCCTCTTCTGCCAATGGCAAAAAAGAACCGCAATCACTGTCAGAATCACCACTGCACGCATGAAAAAATAAGGAAGATAGCCCCAACACAGACTGTGCACACTGTCACATCATCACGGTCCTGAACACCGCAGATTATCTACTTTGCAACGTTATTCTGCCAAGGCTGTATATCGGCACTGCTCGCAACACGTTCAGTTGACAGGCAAAATCCACGTCCCCCTTGAACCCGAGTCTGACTAAACGCTTCGCGTGCTCCGCCTCCATGACGCTTCCGGTCAAATCGCTTGCTGCCTGTCTGAACGCCAACAGCGCCGCCTGAACCTTGTCTGAAAAACCAGCACCCCCTGCGGTAAAACCCTCAGCGATTGCGCTTGCACACAGGAAGTCTTCCAAAGAAAAACCGCCTTTTTCTCCAGCCAAGACAAACGACACCCCTACCCCTTCCTTCGCAGTTATCTCCTCAGCCTTTTCCGCCACTGCCCCAGCATTCAAGAATGCTCCAACAAAAACCCATTCAGCTCGCTGAGACCCAGCCAAAGCCGCCGTGCCGCTCGTGGTCGTCATCACCACGCTCTTACCAGCAACCTTTTCACGCGTAAATTCTAAAGGTGAATTTCCAAGGTCGAAGCCCTCGGGCCTGTGCCCCCCTCTCTCACCCGCTAGGAGATATTCTGGATGTTGACTGCGAAGCCTGTAAGCCTCTTTCAGACTTACTACCGGAATCACAGTCTCTGCACCGTTCGTCAACGCGTTCAAGATGCTCGTCCCAGACCTCAAAGCATCGATTACAATGATCAAGTCTCCTCGGCCAACAGCATTCCCCGCATCTCTCGCCCACAACTCAAGATCAACCCGAATAACCACGCAACCACCCGCTCAACCACAGATGCGAATTGGAATCCAATGATTTCCGAATCTACAGCCCATTATAGAACAGCACGCATCGCCAAGTGTAGGATATGCAAAGCCGTCTCAGCGCGGGCGGGTCTTTCCGAACATCTGTTCCAGTCTTCGTTTATGAACCTCACGCGTCGTAAGCGGATAGACTTCTCTTTCGGTATAGAAGAACAGTGGATCTTCACCTATTATGCTCGCCAACTCTTCATCTGAACTCGCGTTGACAATCAAAGCATCGCCCTGATGACCAATCAGATGGTACGAAACCTCGATAGCCTTCTTCCTCTCCAGCTCATCAAGATACTTGAAGTGGGCTGGGAGCAGCTTAGCCCAGACATCCACAGGAGTCTGTCTCACTTTCGCAATTATCAAGAACTTCATTCAAGATCGTTTTTCACTCTTGCAGCCATAATATAAATGACCTTTGGAAAGTTGCGATAGAGCAAGAAATGCTTCTAACACGCGCCACTGAAGACCAAACGCTAGCGTTAAAGCAAAGATCAACAGTATCATTGAAGCTGGGCATCGGAGATGAGTTTTTGAAGAAAACCAAAATCATCTGCACGATTGGTCCGGCCAGCATTTCTAAGGAAACGCTTCGGAAAATGTATCGTGCGGGAATGAATGGCGCCAGAATAAACACTGCCTATGGAACACTCGACCAGTACAAGAACATGATTGACACCGTTCGTGAAGTCGCAGATATCCCGGTAATAGTTGACGTTAAAGGGCCTGAAATAAGGCTCAGAGTAAAAAACAAGAGGGCCATCGACAAAGGAGACGTTCTCGAAGCCGGCTTCAAACGCGAGAAGATAAGCTTCAGCAGGAATTTCTACGACGACGTGGATGTCGGCGACAATGTCTTGGTTGACAACGGAAAGCTGAGACTGAAAATCGCCGAAAAAAAGAAGAGCACCCTGAAACTTTTGGCTTTGACCCCTGGAGAAATGGATGACGGAAAGGGAGTTAACATCCCCTACAAGAGACTTGCAGTTCCAACCCTCTCAGGCAGGGACCGCGAGATATTAGGCTTGGCAAAGGAAAGGGACGTTGAATTCATAGCTCTCTCTTTTACAAGAAACGCTCGAGACGTAGAAAACCTCAGGAAAGAGGCTCACCGGTGCAAGGGCGCAATCATCGCCAAGATAGAGAACTATGAAGGCGTCAACAACTTCAACGAAATCCTGAACACTGCAGACGGAATCATGGTGGCAAGAGGCGACTTAGGCGTTGAAATAGAACCTGAAAAGGTTCCGCTCGTCCAGAAATCAATAATCAGACAGTGCAACCAGAGAGGAAAGACCGTTGTGACGGCAACAGAAATGCTAGAATCAATGATGCACAACCCAATCCCGACCAGAGCCGAAGTCAGCGACGTAGCCAACGCAATACTGGACGGAACAGAAGTAACGATGCTCTCAGGCGAGACAGCAGTAGGACAGTACCCAGTAGAAGCCGTCTCGATGATGTCCAGAATCGCGGTCGAAACTGAAAAGGCAGTCGAAAACCACGTCGAAGACGAGGGTTTCATCAACATCTCAGACACCATAAGCAGGGCAATTCAAAGAATATGCCAAGAGATGCCCGTAGGCAAAGTCGTCACCCTGACCAGATCAGGCTACACAGCCAAAATGATCTCAAGATTCAAGATAACCCAGCCGATAATCGCCGTGACCCCCGACGCGCAAGTCAAGAGGCAACTTGAACTGGCCTTCGGCGTATCCACAATGCAAATGGACTACCGCGAAGAGAACGACCGAATTCTGGCGGTTGCAAAGAAGCTTCAATCAACAGGCCTTATCAACGACGAGGAAACGATACTGTTCACGGCTGCCTTCAGAACCTCTCGAAAACACGCAAGCAACCTGATTGAGATACACAAACTCAAAGAACTCAAAGAATTCGCAACAAAATGATACACCGTAGCAAGCCCTCCAAAGGACCCGCTCAAGTGCAACTAAAAAGAAGGTTGCCCGGAAGACACCTCAACTCGAATGTGAAAAGAACAGATTACAACCAGATCACCGACTAACAATCAGCCGCCTTCTCTTCACAGCGCACGAAGCTTACAGTGGAATCAAGGACAAAACAGATAGAATAGAGAAGAGTGATTGATCGCGTGCAAGTTCTGCAAAAACATGAGTAACATGCTAAAGTAGAGTCGGCAAAAAGTGCGCGCGCTCGCTTTTTCTATCTAGGGGAGAAGCATACCCAAGCGGACGCTAAGCAATTTTCAAACGTAAACAGCATCGTCTGCTGAAGAAGCTGATGGGAAGATGGTTCCGTCAGTCTTAGAACCTTCTTTGGGTAATCCTTGTTTCACTCTGGATCTTCTCTTCGCATAGACCACTAATGCAGTCAACAATGCTAACAACATTAGCAGGCCTAACAGGGATGGCAACTCCGGAACGACGGTTATGGTGCCTGTTTGTCCATTATCTTAACCTGATAGGTTCCTTGCTCCTCTTTGCAAACTTGAAAGCTGATCTCCGTTGACTATTTCACCCATAAAAGTTTGCCTTAACATGCCAAGCTTCAGAGTTATCAACCGTTGTCACAGCATCCACATGAACTCCAACAAACTCGCCGTCCACCATGACTCATGCAACGCAGCCAGACTTCTCCCCGCGGCCTCCAGACACCATAACATCCATCACTCAAGCTACGAACCGCTTTAGACGAAAAAAGATGCAGAAAAAAACACCAAAGACAAAAAAACGCAATCGCCCCTATTCCCTCAAAGCGCCCGTTGCTCAACGAATTGAGCCTCAAAAAAAACACGAATTGAGTACTCAAACACAAGGCCTCGAAACCCAACATGACAATCACAAGCTGCAGACTTTTAGACGCTTAGTTTTATATAGCAAACGGCAAATGGACATAGGGAGAGTGAAACGTTTATGGAGGACTTCAAGGTTAAGGATGCGAGTTTGGCTCCTGAAGGACGCTTACAAATCGAATGGGCGTCGAAACACATGCCCGTTCTCGCCCAGATCAAAAACAGGTTTGCCAAGGAGAAGCCCCTCATGGGTTTGATGCTGGCCGCCTGTTTGCACGTGACCAAAGAAACCGGATTTCTCGTCGAAACATTCCTCGCGGGCGGAGCAAACGTCGCACTGTGCGGGTCGAACCCCCTCTCAACACAGGACAACGTCGCAGCCGCCCTGGCACGAGAAGGAACCAGAGTCTACGCCTGGCGCGTCCAAACCACCGACGAGTACTACTGGTGCGTAGAAAAAGTGCTGGACACCAAGCCCACCATCACCCTAGACGACGGAGCCGACCTCGTGGGCACACTCCACAGCAAACGAGCAGAACTCCTACAGGGCGTCAAAGGCGGCACGGAGGAAACCACAACCGGCGTCTTAAGGCTCAGAGCCATGGAGAAGGACGGAGCCCTCAAGTACCCGATAATCGCCGTGAACGATGCTTACACGAAGTACCTGTTCGACAACCGTTACGGAACCGGCCAGAGCACTCTGGACGGCATTCTACGGGCCACAAACGTTCTCTTCGCGGGCAAGAACTTCGTTGTCTGCGGCTACGGCTGGTGCGGAAGGGGCATAGCCCTGAGAGCGCAGGGGATGGGCGCAAACGTCATAGTCACCGAGGTGAACCCCACGAGGGCTCTTGAAGCGGCTATGAACGGTCTGCGTGTGATGCCCATGGCGGAGGCCGCTGTCGTGGGCGACGTGTTCGTCACGGCGACGGGCGACACGAGCGTCATCAGGAAGGAGCACATGCTGAGGATGAAGGACGGGGTGTTGTTGGCCAACAGCGGACACTTCAACGTTGAGGTTAACCCGAAGTACCTTGAAGAGCTTGCAACGTCGAAGAGGAACATAAGGCCCAACCTGGACGAGTACACTCTCAAGGATGGCAGGAGACTGTACCTTCTGGCCGAGGGCAGGCTTGTCAACTTGGCGGCGGCGGAGGGCCATCCGTCGGAGGTCATGGACATGTCTTTCGCGAACCAGGCCCTCTGCGTGGAACACTTGACCAAGGCGGAAAGGATGGAGCCGAAGGTCTACCCGGTGCCCAAGGAGATTGACGAGAAAGTGGCGAGGCTGAAGCTTGACGCGATGGAAATTAGGATAGACGAGTTGACCGAGGAGCAGAAGACGTATCTGACGACGTGGGAGTCGGGAACAACTTAGCAAATATCAAGAGGTACGGTAAACTTTAAAAGGTCTTAAAGCTATAAAAAGGGCTAATATGTGGTGATATGTGAATGGTTAGCAAAGATCAAGCGATTGGCGGATTAATCTGCACGGTCTGCGTGGTAATAGGCGTGCTCTACAGTCTCGGACTGTTCTACTGGGGGTACTGGTTGGACTCCGGCGTGTGGCATATCTCGTTCACGCTAGTAGCGCTTCCAGTGTTCATAGCGTTCATCGCCATATTGGCCATAGGCGCTTGGATAGGTTGGACGATGGCCACGACACCGCCTCCGAAGCCCATCGAAGAGATTACGAGTGAGATGGAAACAGAGCAGAAAACGACGGTTGAGGAGAAGCCTGTGGCGGAAGAGAAACCGACGATGGAAGAGAAGCCGAGCGCTGAAGAAAAGCCTCCTGAGCAGCCTAAGGTGGGAGAAGAGAAGAAGCCCGAAAAGAAGCGGAAGACCTAGTAACTGCTTCTTAACCTTCTATTTTCTGGAAAGCTGTTTCCGCCCATGTCTTATTTTGGAAACTAACTGACATCCTGCTAACAGTCTGCTTGGATCTGGTTTTGGCTTTAGCAAGTGTTAAGCAGAGTTTTCTTATTGAGAAGGCACGCTTTGGTGTGTCGACGTGTGAGCCCTTGTGTTTGAGTACTCAATCCGTGATTCTTTTGAGGCTCAATCTCGCGAGCGCTGCGACATATGTGTTCAAGGGTGATTTTCTCTGATCGTTGGCTGCACGCATCGTTATGTTTTTAACCGTTGTTTGGCACCTGTTGTTCCGGTGAGGTTTGTTGTTGGAGTTGAAGGTTGAGCGGGTGCAGCAGTATCTTTCATGCGTGTACAAGGAACCTGTGGAGGTTTCTCGTGTCGTTCCGCTACAGGGGGCGGAGGGCGCTGAGGAGTTGAAGGGGTTCGGTTATGGTGTGCCGTGCTTGATAGAGTTCAGCGTGGGAGGGGAGACTCGGAATGTGGTTTTGGAGACGTTGCGGCAGGAGGGTTTCGGGCATGATCACTTTGCTGACCGTGCGGCGGTTCTGCTGATGCAGCATTCGACGTTTAACAAGCTGCCCCGGCACGTGCGTTCCGTTGACGTCGGCTCGTTCACGGGTGACGGTGAGACGCTTAAGTCGTTGGGTGATTGCTGCGAGTTCTTCATTCTAACAGAGTTTGTAGATGGTGTGTTGTATCATTCTGACTTGGACAGGGTTAAGGTTGTTTGTGACGTGAGCGGTTTGGATGAGGAGCGCTGCTTGGCGCTCTCAGACTATCTTGTTGGGATTCACTCGGTTAAGAAGAAGGATTCGCCGGGACTGTATGTTAGGCGTGTGCGCGATCTGCTGGGGCACGGCGAGGGAATCTTCGGGTTGACGGACAGCTATCCAAGCGGGTTGGAGTATGTTGATGAGAAATTTTTTGTTAATCTCGAGAAAGCGTGTGTGGAGTGGCGTTGGCGGCTCAGACGCAAGGTTCACAGGCTGTCGCAGGTGCACGGGGACTTTCACCCTTGGAACGTCATGTTCAGGCAGGGTTTAGACTTCACGGTGCTGGACCGCAAGGGAGGCGAGTGGGGTGAACCCGCGGACGACGTGAGCACCATGACCATGAACTACCTGTTCTATTCTCTGCAGGCATACGGAGAGATTATCGGAACGCCGTTCGAGAGGCTGTTCCTGCTCTTCTGGAGGAACTACCTGGACAAGACTGACGACGAAGAAATCCTGACCGTGATCCAGCCCTTCTACGCGTGGCGCAGCCTCGTCCTAGCCTCACCCCTCTGGTATCCGCACCTGTCAACAAAAGTGCGCAAACAGATTCTTCGGTTCGCCACTAAAGTGCTCAGCGCCAAGAAATTCGACTTCGAAAGTCCGGAGTCCTATCTGAAGTAGCATTGGGCAAAGCTTCTTCCGAAAGTGCAGGCATATATCGACACGCAGGTCAAAGATTAAATAGGATATGCCTAGTAAAGCTCCCTGTTGGATGGTGCCCCGGCTTGAAGGCTGAAACTCTTGATGACCTTGAAAAAAAGCTTAGAGAGACAGGCTACTCGGACAGTGCCGTTAAAGAGATTCTGAAATGGTACAAGCAGAACAACATTGATAGAGAGTCATGAAAGGAATCTACGTTCTCGCGCGCTCGCGCGGGCGCATAGACTGACGCTGAAGAAGTTTGAACGAAGCGTTTCACTTCTGAGTGAAGGCACGCTTTAAGGAGGTTTGATGTTCCTCCCACGTTTACTTCGTTTGCCAAGATGGGATCTTCGAGAGATCGAGACACGCTTACTACCGCGGCTTCGTTGAACACGGCGTCGACCTCTTTGACCAAGCGTTTGACAAGGTCTAAGCTCCGCACGTCACCTTGGACGAAGCGGAATTTTCTGTTACCTTTGCATTGTTCAATGTTTTCCAGTCTCCCTGTGTAGAGGTTGTCTAGCACGATGACTTCTATGTCTTGATTCAAGAGCTTGTCCACGGTGTGGCTGCCTATGAAGTCCGCCCCGCCCGCAACGAGAACACGGGAAAACTTCGCCATGTTTTCAATACAGCTTTTGCCTTTCCTTTTTTCTTCTTGCTCTTTGGCATCTTGCTCAAACCTCGCTAAGAACAAATAACTATAGTTTTTTGTTTATGAATTTTGTTAAATAGAAATACTGTTTAGCGCACTGTTGTATCAAA
>Ga0187861_10000139_pt1 | contig 94064 bp, 72 predicted proteins | sample June2016WEW_10_1_3_FD_132986 | JGI IMG/M metagenome (GOLD analysis project Ga0187861, IMG submission 132986) | Peatland microbial communities from SPRUCE experiment site at the Marcell Experimental Forest, Minnesota, USA - June2016WEW_10_100 | ecosystem: Environmental > Terrestrial > Soil >...
GCCTGATGAAGGCGCTGCCGGAGAGCGAGCCGTGATCTGGCCTCGGCGCCGGCGCCGCCGGGAGGCGGAGCTGGACGAAGAGATCCAGGGCCATCTCGCGATGGCCTCGCACGACCGCGAGGCGCGCGGCGGCTCGCCGCGGGAGGCGGCCTACGCGGCCCGGCGGGAGTTCGGGAACGCCACGCTGGTCAAGGAAGTCACGCGTCAGGCGTGGGGCGGGGTGTGGCTCGATCAATTCGGCCAGGACGTGCGGCTGGCGCTGCGCTCTCTGCGCCGTATGCCGGCGTTCACCATGACCGTCGTGGTACTCCTAGGCCTCGGACTCGGCGGCGCTGCCGCCATGTACGGCATCCTGGACCGGCTCTTGCTGCGTGCTCCGGAGCAGGTCCGGGACCCCGACGGGCTCTTCTCCCCGTACATCACGCACGCGGGCTACCTCGGCGCCGACGTGACCCGCGGCAAGATGCAGTGGCGTGAGTACCGACTGCTCGCGGGCGGCATCGGCCCCCTCACCGCCGCCTACACGGAGCCATCCGGCCATCCCACATCGGTCGGAGGCGACGAGGTGCAGGCCCAGACGGTCGAAGCTTCGGTCGGCTACTTCGAAGTCCTTGGAGTCCGTCCCCTGCTTGGACGCTTCTTCCTGCCGGAGGACTCCGCGAGCACGGCGCCATCGGTTGCCGCGATCGGCTACGGATTCTGGCAACGCCAGTTCGGCGGTGCGCGCAATGTGCTCGGCAAGACGTTCAACCAGGGGTCGGTTACCTACACCATCGTCGGGGTGGCTCCGCGTGGTTTTTCCGGCGCCACACCGGAGCGCGTGGACGTCTGGCTCCCGGCGGAGCGCGCCGCACCGGCTGCGTTCGGCTCGGAGTGGAGGGTCAACAACTTCACGTGGCAGATGGTCGCGCGTGTGATCTCCGGCCGCTCCCGCGCCCAGGCCGTGGCCGCGGGGTTCATCCGTCTTCGAAACGCGCCGGAGGACCGCAGCGTCGGCGGCAGGTACAAGAGCTTGAGAGCCCTCTCGATCGTGCCGGGTCGGGCGCTCGCCGGCCCCGGAAGCACGATGCAGTTGTCCTACCTTGTGACCGGCGCGTCGGTCCTGGTCGCGCTCATCTCCCTCGCCAACGCCGCGGGACTGCTGCTGCTGCGGGCGTTGCGCCGCGAGCGGGAGACGGCGGTGCGCCTGGTGCTGGGCGTCAGCCGGGCCGCGCTGCTGCGCTCGGTGGCCGTGGAGAGCACCCTGCTCGCACTCCTCGGCGGCGCTGTGGCCTGCGCGGTCGCGGCGGGCGCAGGTGAGCTGCTCCGCCGCCTCCTGCTTCGGGTGGACTGGGCTGTGCCGGTCGTTGACGGCCGGGCGGCGGGTTTCGTGCTGGCCGCGAGTCTGGTGATCGGCTTCGTCACCGGCCTCCTGCCGGGTTGGCTCGCCGGCCGCCCGGACACCGTGGAGGCGCTCAAGGCGGGCCCCCGCGCCGGGGGGATTCGCCGCGCGTCCGTGCGCAGCACGCTGCTGGTGGTGCAGAGCGCGCTCTCAGTCGCGCTCCTCACCGGTCTGGCTCTGTGCGTGCGGAGCTTCGAGCGCGCACGCGCCTTCGACTTCGGCCCGGATGTGGACCATGTGCTCGTGGCCGAGCTTCAGGAGTGGACGCCCGGCAAGGTGACGCGCGTGCCGCCAGCTGTCTACCGGGAGGTCGAGGAACGGGTCGCCGCGTTACCGGGTGTCACGGCGGTGGCCGCCGCGAGCTCGACGCCGCTGGCGGGATACGGTGTTGTCCCGCTGCGCGTGCAGGATGTGGACTCGATTCCGCGCAGCCAGTATGCGTTTCGTGGCCCGTATGTCGTCGAGGCGACGCGCAGCTACTTCGACGCCGCGGGCCTCAGTTTGCTTCGCGGGCGTCTCTTCGCGGATCAGATCTCCGGGGCGCCGCAGGAAGCGGTGGTCAGCGAGGAGTTCGCCCGGGTGCTGTGGCCGGGCGCGAACCCCCTGGGGCGATGCCTCTACATCGGACACCCTGCCCCGGGCTGCACGCCGGTGGTGGGCATCGTACGGAACGTGCGCTGGGAGCTTCGGGACGGAACGCCGAGCCTGACCTACTATGTGCCACTCACCAACGAGCCGACCGGGCCGGGCGCTGCCTCGCTGATTGTCCGGTCCGATGCCCCCGGCCGGCTCGTCCCATTGGTGCGGACCATTGTGGCATCGGTGGCGGGTGTGCGCTCGCCAAGCGCTGTTCGGACTCTGCGCGACGTCGTGGACCCGCAGTTCCGGCGGTTGCGCCAAGGCCTGACGCTGTTCGGCATCTTCGCTGCTCTCGCGGTCATCGTCGCGATGTTTGGGATGTACAGCGTTGTCGCGTACAGCGTCACCCAGCGCGCGCATGAGTTCGGGATTCGCGTCGCGCTCGGCGCACGGGCTGCCAATCTCGTTCGCCTGGTCGTGAATCAGGCGCTGGCATATGCGGGCGCGGGGCTGCTGGTCGGCCTGCTGCTATCCATACTGGGCGCGCGTTATGTCGCGCCGCTACTTTATCAGACCTCGCCGCGCGACCCGCTCGCGTTGCTGGCAGCCGCACTTGCGCTGGTCGTGGCTGCGCTTGCCGCATGCGTTGTCCCCGCCCACGCCGCGACCCGCGCCGACCCGCGCCAGGCACTGCAGGCCGAGTAGCGGCCAAAAACACGGAGGCCGGGGAATCGCTTCCCCGGCCTCTGTCGCGTGACGAAACGCAGGAACTCCGCAAGTGATGCCAACCTAGGACACGTTCCTGCCCCGCGCAAGAGCATTCCATTGCAGGCATGTGCGGCGGTGCTGGCGGTCGGATTCGAACCGACAAGGGCTCTCGCCCGGAAACTTGCGGAGTTTCTGCGTTTGCCAGTTTCGCCACGCCAGCACCTGTCCGGTTGCGAACCATGGCAAGCCCGAAGGCCGAGACGCAGAACCCCGCACGCGCCACCGTACCGCGCGCGTAGAATCGCGCGTTGGCGCCGTGTGTCCGAACCGGACCGCCGCACGGATGAGCGAAAGCGCGCGGGCTTCCGAAGTCGGCGCGGTCGGATAGCTTGGGAGCTTCCTGGTTCGACTCATCCCGGAGCCGCCGATGCGCCGCACGCTGCTCGCCCTCATACTCACGGTCGTCGCGACCACCGCCGCCCTCGCCCAGCAGTTCACGCTGGAGCAGGTGCGCGGCTACCCGTATCCGACGGAGCTGGTCGCCGCGCCGAACGGCGCCGCCATCGCCTGGGTCCTGAACGAGCGCGGCGTCCGCAACGTCTGGACGGCATCGGGGCCCGATTGGATGCCGCGGCAACTCACGGGTTACACTGCGGACGACGGCCAGGAGCTGACGCAGCTCGCGTTCTCCGCCGACGGCAACACGGTCGTCTACGTGCGCGGCGGCGACCACGGCTCCAACTGGCCCGCCGAGGGGAACCTCGCGCCCGACCCAGCGTCGAGCCCGGTCCAGCCGAAGGTCGGCATCTGGGCCGTCTCGGTCGCGGGCGGCGCGCCGCGTCTCCTCGCGGACGGCGACGAGCCCGCCGTCAACCCGCGTGAGAACCGCGTGGCGTTCGTCCGCGGCGGACAGGTCTTCGTGATCCAGGTGGATAGCGGCCACGCGAAGCAGCTCTTCTTCGACCGCGGCACGAACGGCTCGCTCGAGTGGTCGCCGGACGGCTCGCGCCTCGCCTTCGTTTCGAGCCGCGGCGATCACGGGTTCATCGGCATCTTCGCTTCGGACTCGGAGCCGGTCCGCTACCTCGCGCCCTCGACCTCGCGAGATCTGGAGCCGCGCTGGTCCCCCGACGGGACACGTATCACCTTCGTCCGAATGCCGGGGCAGGGCGGTGCGCCGCGCTCGTTCCTCCAGCTTCAGCCGAATCCCTGGGCCATCTGGATCGCCGACGCGGCCACGGGCGAGGGTCACGAGGTCTGGCACAGCCCTGCCACGCTCCGCGGCTCGTACCCGACGTCGCTTGGTGAGGCCAACCTGTCGTGGGGAGCGGGCGATCGGCTCGTCTTCACGGCTGACCTCGACAACTGGCCGCACCTCTATTCGGTGTCCGTGAGCGGCGGCGAGCCCGTGCTCCTGACGCCCGGCGACTTCATGGTCGAGTTCGTCGCCACGACGCCCGACCACGGCTCGATCGTCTACAGCGGGAACGCGGGGCGCGACCCGAACGACGACGATCGCCGGCACCTGTTCAAGGTCGCGGTGGATCGGCCGGGCCCGACCGAGTTGACGAGTGGCGACGGCCTCGAGTGGGCGCCCGTGGTGACGGGCGACGGCGCCCATATCGCGCTGATTTCCACGACGGCGAAGCGGCCGCCTCTGGTTGCGGTCATGCCCTTCGCCGGCGAAGAGCCGAAGCTGATTGGCGGCGACCGCATCCCGGCCGGTTTCCCCACCGATGGACTGGTCGTCCCGCGCAAGGTCGTCTTCCGCTCGCCCGACGGCCTCAGCATCCACGGCCAGCTGTTCGAGCAGCCGGGACTCGGAGGGAAGCGTCCTGCCGTCGTGTTCGTGCACGGCGGGCCGCCGCGGCAGATGCTCCTGGGCTGGCACTACAGTTACTACTACGCCAACGCATACGCGGTGAACCAGTACCTCGCGAGCCGCGGCTACGTCGTGCTCTCGGTCAACTACCGCCTGGGCATTGGGTACGGCCACGATTTCCACCATCCGCCGCACGGGGGCGCGGCCGGTGCTGCGGAGTACCAGGACGTACTTGCGGGCGGCCGCTACCTGGCCGCTCTGCCGGAGGTGGACGCCCGCCGCGTCGGGATCTGGGGCGGCTCGTACGGCGGCTTCCTCACGGCGATGGCGTTGGCGAAGAACTCGGACGTCTTCGCCGCGGGCGCCGACCTGCACGGCGTGCACGATTGGACGTCGGACCGCTTCTCCAACGCGTCGTGGCGCTACGAGCAGGGCGATCTCGACTCCGCGCGCGCGGTGGCATGGAGGTCGTCCCCGGTCGCATACGTCGGCACCTGGAAGTCGCCGGTCATCCTGATCCAGGGGGACGACGACCGGAACGTGCGCTTCCACCAGACGGTGGACCTGGCGCGGCGGCTCGCCGCGGCGGGCGTGCACTACGAAGAGCTGGTCATCCCCGACGAGATCCACGACTTCCTGCGGCAGCGCTCGTGGATGATGGCGGATTCCGCCACGGCGGCGTTCTTCGACAGGACATTCGGCGTACACTAGGCGGTGCGAAACACGAAGGCCGGGGGCTCACGTCCCCGGCCTTCGTCGTCTCCGACAACTACCCGAGTCAGCCGCTAGTGCGAGCGGCGCTTCGGCTTCGCGGGTGCGGGCGCGGGCGGCGCCGTGGACTCGTGATCCGCCGCGATCTTCCAGCCATCCGGCGTGCGATGCCACACCGCCGTCCACGCCTCGTGGAATGGCGTTTCCTTGCCGGCCGAGTCCTTTATCGCTCCGTTCAGAAGCGTTGTGAACACCACCACATCGCGGTCGAGCACGGTCACGCGCTTCTGATCCATCGCGATTTGGACGGTCGTCCCGCCGCTAAACCCCGCACGCAGCACCTTAACGAGCGAGTCGTACGTGGGGTAGATCATCCCGTATTCCGCGTGCACCAACGCATCGCCCTTGACGAAGTGCGACAGCCAGTTGTCCGCCGTCGCTGTCGCACGCGTTCCGAGGCTTGCTATCAGCTGCGTCGTCATCTGACCGACGCTGTCGGCCAGCGCCGCCCGATCGGCGTCGTTCATCGGTAACGTCTTGTTGCACCCCGCCGCGAACACAAGCGCCGCGGCACCAACCATCCAGCGGCCAAGCCTCATCGTGGACCTCCGCAGTCCGAGATGGCCCCCAACATCCCGGCCGGGCGCGGCGTAGTCAACTAGCAGAGTCCCGAAATCCACACCACATTTGTCCCGTTCCAGACAGGTGCCTGTGCCTGAAGCGCCAACTCCGGGAGGACGCATGCGAACGAGTGTTCCGGTGACCGGTTTGATCGTGCTTTGCTCTCTGACCGCTGTGGCCCAGGCCCAGCGGCCCGGGCGGGGCCAGCCGCCCGCGCAGCCGGCGTCGGCCGAGCAGCCCGCCCGCGACACGATGCGCCAGCCGCCCGCCGCGGAGGGTGCGCCGCGCGAGGAATCGTCGGTCACGGAGCATACGATCCGGATCAACGGGCAGGCGATCGGCTACAAGGCCACGGCCGCCACGATGCTCCTGAAGAACGACTCGGGGGCTCCGATCGGCAGCATCTACTACACGGCCTACACGCGCAGCGACACGCGCGACCTCAGCCAGCGGCCGATCTCTTTCATCTACAACGGCGGACCGGGCTCGGCATCCATGTGGCTCCACATGGGCGCGTACGGCCCACGGCGCATCGTCACCACCGAGGCCGCGCCGACCCCGCCGGCTCCGTACCAGATCGTGGACAACGAGAACACCCTGCTCGACGTGACCGACATGGTGTTCATCGATCCGGTCGGCACCGGCTTCAGCAAGCCGGTCGGGAAGGGCACCGGGAAGGACTTCTGGGGCGTGGACCAGGACGCCCGGTCGGTCGCGCAGTTCATCTACCAGTACGTGACCCGCAACGGCCGCTGGAACTCGCCCAAGTACCTGATCGGCGAGAGCTACGGCACCACGCGGTCGGCGGTGCTGGTCAACCGGCTGCAGTCCGCCGACGGGATGGATTTCAACGGCGTCGTCCTGATGTCGTCCGTCCTCGACTTCGAGACGCTCGAGTTCGCGCCGGGGCACGACATCTCGTACGTGCTCTACCTGCCGAGCTACGCGGCGACGGCGGCCTACCACCACATGATCCCGCAGCCCGCCAACCTGCCGGCGTTCCTCGACACGGTGCGCCAGTGGGCGGCGGGGCCGTACGCGGCCGCGCTCGAGAAGGGCTCGTCGCTCCCGGCCGCCGAGCGCTCGGCCGTGCTCCGGCAGCTCTCGGCGTACATGGGGCTCAGCCAGGATTACCTGGACAAGGCGAACCTGCGCGTCAGCCTGGGCCAGTTCAGTGAGGAGCTGAACCGCACGAGGGGAGAGGTTGCGGGCCGGCTCGACTCCCGCTTCCTCGGCCCCGAGTTCGACCTGCTGAGCGAGGGGATGGAGTACGACCCGCAATCGAGCGCCATCAGCAGCGCCTTCACCACGGCCATCAACACGTATCTCCGGGACGAGCTGAAGTTCCCGGCGGGGGATCAGGTCTACGTCACCGGAGGCGCGGTCCAGCCCTGGGACTGGAACCGCCTGCCGCAGGGCCGGCGCGGGGGCGGGGGCGGGGGCAGCTTCTTCCGCGGCGCGACCTACGTGGGCAGCGACCTCGCCCAGGCGCTGGTCTCGAACCCCAACCTCAAGGTCGAGGTCGAGAACGGTTACTACGACATGGCGACACCGTTCTTCGCGACCGAATACACGATGGACCACCTGGGCGTGAACTCGGAGCTGCGCAGCCACGTCACGCTGAAGTACTACGAGGCGGGGCACATGATGTACCTGCATGTGCCCGGCCTGGCGAAGCTGAAGGGGAACGTCGCGGCGTTCATCCAGTCGACGTCGCACGTCGGCCAGTAGGAATGCGTGAGAGGTGAGACGGCAGAGACGTGAGACGGCGAAGTGAGCGGTGAGAAGTCGAAAGGCGTGAGAGGTGAGAGGGTCAACCCGAGCCGAGGGGCGCCTTCTCACCTCTCACGTTTCTCAGAGTCGCTCCATCCCCGGCCCCGCGCGGGTGACGAAGAACGCCGCGTGAGGGGCCCGCTCGGGAAACGCCGCTCGATACTCGCGCCCCCAGCGGTCCAGGAACTCGTCGGCCTCGGCGCTCCGGACCAGCGCCCACACCGCGCCGCCGAAGCCCGCGCCGAACGCCGACGCCGCGGCTGCGCCGAGCTTCCGGGCCGAGCGCGCCAGCGCGACCGTCTCCGGCACCTGGTTGCCGAGCCAGCGTTCCGCGCCAAGCTGCGAGCGGTCCACCAGCAGCCCGATGCCCTCAACGTCGCCGCGCGCCAGGCAGTCCCCGACCTCGGGGATGATCTCCGTGCTCTCGGCAAGGAACTGCTCGAGCCGCGCCAGCAGCGGATCCGGCTCGGTCGCGGCCGCCCGCAGGATCTCGCGCAACCGCTCCGGCGCGTCGGGTGCGGAGGCCACGGCGTCGGCGAGCCAGCGATCGCTTCGCCCGGTCGCGGCGCGCCACGCCTCCATGATCGCGTCCACCGTGCGCGCCGCGCGGTTGTAGGATTCCTGCGCGGCGGCGTTCTTGTCGGCCACGACGCCGCTCGTGCCGATCGCGAACGTCCAGGCCTCGCTCAGCTGCACGGTCCGCTCGTGGCGGATGGGGCAGAAGGCGTACTGGCTCAGCGCGCCGGCGCGGCAGCAGAGGATCGCCGTGTGGTCTTCGCTCCCGCCGGCGGTGCCCACGCCGGCGTCGCCGCGCAGCGAGCCGAAGGTGCGGCCATTTTCGACGGCGCCGAGGTAGCCGGCCAGCTCCTCGAGTGAATGGATGTTCTCGAGATACTCGTGGCGGCGCTCGAGCTGGTTCACGTCCGCGAGTACGGTGAAGAACCCCACCACCAGCGCGCTCGAGCTGCTCATCCCGGCCGCCGGCGGCAGATCACTCGCGAAGGAGACGTCGGCGCCCTTCAGGGGCCCGGGGAAGTTGCGGGCGATGCGCCGCGCCACGGTCATCGGGTAGTTGCCCCAGTGACCCGGCGCGCGGCGCAGCGCCGGTCCGATGGTGAAGTCCAGGCTCTCCTTGGAGGCGGCGTCCACGATGCGCACCTGGGCGTCGGGGCGCGGACGCGCGACGAGGCAGATCCCGCGCTCGGCGGCGCAGAGGAGGCTGCGCCCGCCCGCGTAGTCCGTGTGCTTGCCCAGGACCTCCAAACGGCCGGGGACGAAGAGCGCTCGCGCGTCGGATGCTGCGCCGGCGAGCGAAGCAAGCGCCTCGCTCGCGGCTTCGATCGGTGCGTCGTGCGGCATATGCCAAGATAGCATGAGCGGCGGCTTGCCGAATCCGCTCCTCGGGTTGCTCCGCTTGACGCTTGCCTGACGGCTGCTACCTAGTTTCGTGCGCAGTCGGAGGGCCAAACGGGCCGGCCGAATCGCGGAGGAGGGACCGATGCTTCAGCGACCAGTCGCAGCGATTCTGCTCGTCACGATGATCCCGCAGCTCAGCGGCTGCGCCGTCCACACAACGCGGGGAGTGCCGCTGGCCAGCCTGCGCCCGGAAGAGCGCCACTGGCTCGACGCCGGTGATTCCAGTGTCTTGCGCGAGTTGAGGATTGCTGGTGTTACAGCTCTTGGGGGTAGCCCGATGATGTTCGACACCATGCCTGCCCCCTGGGAGTCGCAAGACTCGGTGTTTGCCAATGTCGGAGGGAGGCCGGCCGCGATCCCGAGGTCGGTCATCGAGGAGGTCTGGGTGGTGCGCCGTGGCAATCGGCCTGTCTCGGTGGGCACGTCCGACCTCGCACGGGCGTTGGAGGCCGCATTCTCGCCGGGGCCCATCGCCGGACTCACTTCCCGGACCGGTGAGCGCATGATGTTTGACCGCAGAACTCCCATCTACATCACACGTGACACCCTGCACGCTGCGGTGCGCGGCCATCCCTACGCTCTCGCGCTCAACGATGTCGAGCGCATGTGGGTGGTCCGTACCGATCCTGGCTTGTCAGTCCTCGCGTCGGTCGGACTCGTAGTGGGGTGTTTGGCTCTTGCGGGCGCGGCCGTTGCTCTCACCGGCGGAATGCACATGGGTGGGGGGTTCTCGTTGCGCTGAGCGCCCGGACGCGTCGCCGCCCGGCGCCGGAGCCACAAACCGCGTGCTGCTCTGGCGCCGGCATAGCGTATCGTAATCGCCTCCATGCTCCGACCTACTCGAGCGGTATCATGCCTTTGTTCTTGCCGAGCCACTGCTCAAATGTCTGCAGCTCGGGATTGAGGGAGCGCGCCAGGTCCAGATTGCGCGCGCCGCACACGGCCTTCTCGAAATCGCGATCCACCTGGAACATGTTGCCCAGATCGTCCGCGCCCGGGAAGCCGAAGCCGCGATACGTCTCCGGCGTGATCTCGTTGTAGCGCACCGGCTTGCCGAGGGCCTTGGAGAGCGCCGCGGCCATCTGCGCGCAGGTGAGGAACTCACCGGCGATCCCGACTGTCTTGCCGATCAGCTCCTTCCCCCGCTTGAACACACCGTACGCGCACTTGCCGATGTCCTCGGCCGCGATGCCCGCGAGCCGTGCGCTCCCCATGGGGAACGTGATGGCCAGCGTGCCGTCCGGTCCCTTCTTGGGCCCCATGCCGAAGAAGATGAGGTTGTCCCAGTAGAATGACGTGACCAAAAAGGTCGTCGGCACGCCGAGCTCGGTGAAGACCCCGTCCGCCTCACCCTTGGCGTCGAAGTGCGGGACCTTGTACTTGCCCCCCAGCGTGGGCATGCGGTCATCGCTCAGGGGCACCAGCTTGCGAGTGTCCTCGAGCGTGGACCAGACCACGTGGGCGACGCTCGCCTGCTTCGCCGCCTGCGCCATGTTCCGCGCTTCGGCGATCTCCTGTTCCGGCTTCATGTGCGCCCAGAAGAAGGTGACGCAGAAGGCGCCGTGCGCTCCCTCGAATGCCCGCGCGAGACTGGCCACATCGCCCACGTCGGCCCGGACGATTTCGGCTCCCAGGGCGGCTAGCGCCTTGGCCTTGTCGGAGGATGGGGCGCGCGTGAGCGCCCGCACTGTGAACGGGCCGGTCTTGTCCGCCAGGATGGCCCGGACGAGGCCGCCGCCCTGGGCGCCCGTGGCGCCTGTGACCGCGATGATCTTCTTGTCCGCCATGATACAGAGTCCCCTTCCGCTCTACGCGGGGCTTGAGTGATGTGAGCTGCTTTCGGATGCACGAAATCTAACCCTGCGGGAGTTTGCCGTCTTCGCCGGAGTGGCATATGCTATCGGCCGCCCCCATCTCTCCATTCGCTGCGCCTCGGAGGTACCGGTGTTTCCACGATCTGCGCCGCTCGCCGCCGCCCTCACTCTTGTCTTGTCCGCGCCGCTCCTCGCCCAGGCCCCGGCCGCCCCAGCGGCCGTGGGCTCGTACGTGCCCGACCTCGCGACGCTGGTGCGGCGGCCCGCGAGTGATCTCCAGGACGTGGTGGAGCGCTTCACCGCGGACCGCTATGCGCTGCTCTGGCGCTGGGACGTGCCATACTCGGCGACGCGCCGCGCCCTTCAGCGCGCGTTCTACGCCGACTGGCTCGCCCGCACCGATGCGATCGCCTTCGACTCGCTGAGCGAGGGGGGCAGGGTGGATTGGCTGCTGCTCCGCGGCCGCCTGCGCCACGAGCAGTCACTGCTCGGTGAGGAGGACCACTTCATCGCCGAGACGGCGCCGCTGGTCCCGTTTGCCAACACGGTGTTCGACCTCGCCGAAGCGCGCCGCAACCTCGAGACGATGGACCCGGCGGCCACGGCGGATTCGCTGGCGCGCCTGGCGGCGCGCATCGACACCGCGCGGCGCGCCGTGGAGGCGGCGCTCGCCAGCCCGGCGGGACAGGGCGGGGCGCGCCCCGACAAGCTCGCCGCCTATCATGCGGCGCAGCTCCTCGAGTCGCTGCGGGGGACGCTCGACCGCTGGTTCAAGTTCTACGACGGATACGACCCGCTCTTCACCTGGTACGCCACGGCGCCGTACAAGAAGGTGGACGACGGCCTCAAGGCGTACCGGCGACTCCTGCGCGAGCACATCGTCGGCGCGAAGGAGGGCGAGGATGAGCCAATCGTGGGCCGACCGATCGGGCGCGAGGCGATGCTGGCCGACCTCGCGGCGGAGGTGATCCCGTACACGCCCGAGCAGCTCGTCGCGATCGCGCAGCGCGAATTCACCTGGTCGGAGAACGAGATGAAGCGGGCCGCGCGCGAGATGGGCTACGGCGACGACTGGCGCACGGCGCTGGAGAAGGTGAAGACAGACTATGTGCCGCCGGGCCGCCAGCCGGACCTGGTGCGGGACCTGGTGCGCGAGGCGATCGCCTACGTCGAGAGCCACGATCTGGTCACCGTCCCGCCGCTCGCGCAGGACATGTGGCGGATGGAGATGCTCTCGCCGGCACGCCAGAAGGAGTCGCCCTTCTTCCTCGGGGGCGAGACGATTTGGGTCTCCTACCCGACGGACTCGATGTCGGAGGAAGACAAGCTGATGAGCATGCGCGGGAACAACATCCACTTCTCCCGCGCCACGGCGTTCCACGAGATGATCCCCGGGCACGAGCTGCAGGGCTTCATGTCCCAGCGCTACGCCGCGTACCGGAACGCCTTCGCCACGCCGTTCTACATCGAGGGATGGGCCTACTACTGGGAGACGCTGCTCTGGGACCTGGGCTTCACGAGCAAGCCGGAGGACCGGATCGGCGCGCTGTTCTGGCGGATGCACCGCTCGGCCCGGATCATCCTCTCGCTAGGATTCCACCTCGGCACCTACACGCCGCAGCAGTGCATCGACTTCCTGGTGGACCGCGTGGGGCACGAGCGCGCCAACGCCACGGCCGAGGTGCGGCGCTGGCTCAACGGCGACTACCAGCCCGACTACCAGGTGGCGTACATGATCGGCGGGCTGCAGTTCCGTGCCCTGCACCACGAGCTGGTGGATGCGGGGAGGATGACGAACCGGCAGTTCCACGACGCCGTCCTTCAGGCGGGCGACATGCCCGTGGAGATGGTGCGCGCGCTGCTCGAGAGCCTGCCGCTCACGCGCGACTACACGACCAATTGGAAGTTCGAAGGGGAGAATCCGCGATGAAGCGTCGCCTGCCGTCCGCGCTCCTGTGCCTCGCGGCCGCGGCGCTCGCCGCCTGCGGACGGCCCGGCGGGACGGAGCAGTCCGTGGCCGAGACCCGCGCGCGGGCGAGCGGGCCGCAGCCTCCCCCGGTGAACGTGGCGTGGCTCGACAGCCTGGCCAGGGGCTACGTGGTCCAGAAGCACCTCGTAGGCTTGTCGGTCGGCGTCGCGCAGGACGGGAAGATCGTGTTCGCGCGCGGCTACGGGTTCGCGTCCCTGGCCGATCACTCGCCGGTCGCGCCGTCGACGAAGTTCGCCATCGGCTCGGTGACGAAGCAGTTCACCTGCGCCGCCGTGCTGCTGCTGCAGGAGAGCGGCCGCATCTCCATGAGCGACCCGGTCGCGAAGTACTTCCCGGGTCTGATGCAGGCGAAGGAAGTCACGCTGCTGGACCTCGGGAACCACGTCTCCGGCTACCGGGACTACTACCCGCTCGACTTCGTGGACAGGGAGATGGAGCGGCCGACGACGGCCGACAGCGTGATCGCCGAGTACGCGACGCGGCCCCTCGACTTCCAGCCTGGCACCCGCTGGTCGTACAGCAACACGAACTTCCTCATTCTGGGCCGGGTGGTGGAGAAGGTGAGCGGCGTGCCGTTCGGGACCTTCCTCGCCCAGCACATCCTCGCCCCGCTCAACATGCGGGCCACGGTGTACGATCCCGCGCCCGGCGGCCCGGGGATGGCCTCGGGTTACACGTCCTCTGCGCTCGGCGCGCCCCAGTTCGTCGCGCCCGAGGGCGCCGGCTGGACCGGGATGGCCGGCGCGCTCTGGTCCACACCCGGCGACCTCCTCAAGTGGGATCTGGCGCTGGCGGACGGGAAGGTGCTCTCCCCCGACTCGTACTGGACGCTGACGACAGCGCGGCGCTTGGCCGACGGCCGCTCGACCGGCTACGGGTGCGGGGACTGGGTGAGCGATGGAGAGGACGTGGTCGTGCTCGTCCACGGCGGAGCGGTGAGCGGCTTCACCGCACTCAACGCCGTCATTCCGGCGACGCGCTCAGCCGTCGTCCTGCTAGCCAACCAGGACTTCGGAGTGCTGGGGGAGCTGAACCAGGCGATTCTGGCGAAGCTGATGCCGCAGGTGAACTTGCCGGCCGTCCAGGGGCTGCCTGCCCTCCAGGCGGCGACAGCGTTGCTGGCGCAGCTGCAGAAGGGCCAAGTGGACCGAGCTGCGCTCGGCGACGACTACAGCGCGTATCTGACGGCGGAGCGGCTGGCCGGTGCGCGGCGCTCGCTCGCCGGGCGTGTCTCCGACGTTCAGGTGGCCGGGACGGCGGAGCGTGGCGGGATGGAGCGGGCGGATGTGCTCTTCAAGGTCGGCGGGCGCAGCGCGGCGGCACGCATGTTCCGTTCGCCGGACGGGAAGATCCAGGAGTTCCTGGTCTACCAGCCCTAGCGGCTAGAGGCGCACCTGCAGGCCCGCCAGCCGCGCGGTGACGGCGGCGACGTCGGCGCGGCTCGTGAGGTCCAGCACGCCCTCGCGGAACGGCAATACGCGCATCCGTTCGCCGAGCTTGGCCACGGAGTAGCGCACCGCCTCGGGCAGCTCCAGCTCGCCGGAACGCGACGGCGAGATCTCGCGGCACGCGCGGAAGATGGTCCGGGTGAACATCCAGCAATTCATGCTGACGAGGACGTCGCCGCCGGCCGGCGGGACGGCCGCCTCCTCCGGCTCCAGGAGCCGCGCCAGGAAGCCCTGGCCGTCCATCTCGATGACGGGAAAGCGTGCGACCCGCTCCGCGCTCAGATTCCCTTCCGCGATCAGCACGTCGCGCCAGAAGGCGGCGACTCCGGCCTCTCCCAGCAGGTGGAGGGCGCGGCACGCCTGCACCGGGTAGTAGGTGTCGGAGTTGATGACCAGGAACCGGTCGGGGCCCGCGAAGGCCTCGGCCGCCAGCACGGCGTCGGCCGTGCCGAGGGGCTTCTCCTGATGAGCGAAGCTCAGCTTGAAGCGCCGCGGCTTCGCGTCCTGCTGGTAGTAGTCCCGTATGGCGCCGCGGTCGGGGCCGATGACGAGGCAGATGTCCTCGAACCCCGCGTCGGCGAGCATGGTCAGGACGTAGTCCAGAAAGGGGCGCCCCACGGGCATCATCGACTTGAGGCCGCCGGCCGCGACGGCCGACTGGTGCCGGTCGAGCCGGGCCTCGCGGTCCGGACGGCTCATGCGCGTCCCCAGCCCCCGGGCGAGAATCACCGCTTTCCGCGCGCGCTGGTCCACGAGCGGGAAGTAACCGCCGTTCAACGGAGGGCGGTAGTGCGGCCGGCGCTCGCCGCCGTATCTTGGGGCGCATGATCCCCCGCCGAGAATTCGTCTCATCCATCCTAGCCGCCGGCGCCGCGGCCCCGCTCCTTCGGTGGGGTGGGGCAGGGCCTTCCCACTGGGCACTTCCAACTGGCAACCAGCTTCACTGGGCCGATCTGGAATTGGGGATGTTCGTCCATTTCGCGCCCAACACCTGGCAGGACCAGGAGTACGACGACCGCTCCACGCCGCTCTCCGCCATCAACCCCGACATCGATACCGACCAGTGGGCCCAGGTCGCCCGCGACCTCGGCGCGCGCTACGTGGTGATGGTCGCCAAGCACGTGGGCGGTTTCTGCATGTGGCAGACTCAGACCTCGGTGTACGGCATAAAGGAGACGACCTGGAAGGGCGGGAGAGGCGACGTGATGGCCGACCTGACGGCTTCCTGCCGGCAACTGGGTCTGGGATTGGGCGTCTACCTCTCGCCGCGCGACGACACCTTCGGCGCGGGCGGAGGTGGCAGGTGCCCCACGCCGGAGAAGCAGGCGGCGTACAACGCCGTGTACCGGCAGCAGCTGACCGAGCTGCTGACGCGCTACGGGGATCTGGTCGAGATCTGGTTCGACGGGAGCATCGTGGTGCCTGTCTGCGACGTCGTACGCGCCCACGCGCCACACGCCGCGGTCTTTCAGGGGCCGTGCGCGTCGATTCGCTGGGTGGGGAACGAGGACGGCTTCGCGCCGTACCCGTGCTGGAACTCTCTTCCCCGCCGCGCGGCCGCGACGGGGGAGGCGACTGCGAAGGACAGCGACCCGGACGGCGACGCCTGGCTGCCGAACGAGGTGGATGTCTCGATGCGGCGCCCCAACTGGTTCTGGAGCACCGCGGACGCGAAGAACCTCCTGACCTTGGATCAGCTCCTCGAGATCTACTACCGCTCGGTGGGGCGCGGCGCGCAGCTCCTGCTCAACATCCCGCCGGACCGGACGGGGCACATCGCGGTCGCCGACGCGGCCCGGGCGAAGGAGTTCGGCGACGAGATCCGGCGGCGCTTCGGCACGAGCCTGGGCGAGACGCACGGGCAGGGGAGAGAAGTCGTCCTGCACTTCGCCGCGTCGACGGCGGTGGACCACATGGTGATCGAGGAAGACCTGCGGGGCGGGGAACGCGTGAGAGAGTATCGGCTGTGGGGGCGCCGGGGCGGCGCTTGGCTCCCGCTGGGGGAGGGGAGCGCGATCGGCCACAAGCGAATTCAGCCTATCGCGTCCAGCCTGCTCGAGGCCCTGCGTCTCGAGGTGACGCGGAGTACGATGACGCCCCGCATCCGGCGCCTGGCCGCTTTCGCCACCCGCGCCGCCCCGCCTCCGCCCTGGAACGACCCGGGCCCGCGCTGAGGCGCGGTCGGCGCGCTACGCGAGCGCCGCCTTCCAGCGCACGAAGCCTTCGATCGCCTCGTATTCCGCCAGGCCGAGCTTGTCGTAGATCCGGGCCGCCTCGCGGTTCCGGCCTTCGGCCCGCTGCCAGAACTCCCGCTCGTCGGGCCCCGGGAACATCGCGCGGTCCTTCTGCGATTGGTGCTTGAAGATCGCGTCCCGCTTCCGCGCCACCTCGGCCGGGCTCAGCGGCACGGCCATGTCTACCCGCTCCGGCTCCCATTCCTGCCACGCTCCGCGGTACAGCCAGACCTCGCAGGCGCCGTACCACTTCTGCCGCTCGATGCGCTCGAAGGCCCGGACCAGCGCCTGCCAGCAGAGCCGGTGCGTGCCGTGGGGGTCGGTGAGATCGCCGGCCGCGTAGATCTGGTGCGGCTTCACGCGCTCGAGCACTTCGACGATGCGCGTCACGTCCTCTTCGCCGGGCGGACGCTTGCGCACCGTGCCGGTCTCGTAGAAGGGGAGGTCGAGGAAGTGCAGATGATCGGCGGGAATCCCGCAGGAGCGGCCGGCGGCGCGCGCCTCGCCGCGCCGGATCAGCCCCTTGATGCGGCGCACCTCGGGCGTGTCGATCTGCCCCGGGCGCTTCGCCTTGAGCTGGTCCTCGATGTGCCGCTCGATCCGCGCCGCCTCCACGGGGTCGAGGCCGAACACGCGGTTGAAGTCGAGCGCGAACTGCGCGAAGCGCACCGCGTCGGCGTCGAACACCGCGAGGTTCCCGGACGTCTGGTAGGCGACGTGCACCTCGTGGCCGTGCTCCTGCAGCCGGATCAGCGTGCCGCCCATCGAGAGCACGTCGTCGTCGGGGTGCGGTGAGAACACCACGACGCGCTTGGGAAAGACGTCGTCCGTCGTCCGGGGTATGTCGCCGGGCCGCTTCATCGCGGCAGGCTTGCCGCCGGGCCAGCCGGTGATCGTCTCGGCGCGCTCGCGGAAGACGTCCACGTTGATGTCGTACGCGGGGCCCCGCTCGGCCGCCAGGTCCTGGAGACCGGCTTCGTTGTACTCCTCCTCGGTGAGCTTCAGGATCGGCTTGTCGAGCTTGCGCGCCAGCCAGATCACCGCCTTGCGGATCAGCGCGTCGTCCCAGGCGACGGGGCCCAGGAGCCAGGGGCTGCGGAACCGCGTGAGATCGGAGGCGGCCGCCTCGTCGAGGACGACCGCGGCGTTGGGATGCTCTTGGAGGAAGCTGGCGGCGACGTGCGGTGTGACCGGGCCTTCGACGGCCTGGGCCACCACGGCGGCCTTGTGCTCGCCGAACGCGAGCAGGATGACGCGCCGCGCGGCGAGGATCGTGCCGACGCCCAGCGTGATCGCGCGCCGCGGCACCAGCTCCAGCCCGAAGAAGTCGCTCGCCGCGTCGCGCCGCGTGACGCGGTCCAGCGTGATCAGGCGGGTGGCGCTGTCCCTGGCCGAGCCGGGCTCGTTGAAGCCGATGTGGCCCGTGCGCCCGATGCCGAGCAGCTGGAGATCGAGCCCGCCGGCGTCGGCGATGGCCTCCTCGTAGCGGCGCGCGTACTCGTGGACGCGGTCGGGCGGGACGGTCCCGTCGGGGATGTGCACGCGCCGCGGGTCGATGTCCACGTGGTCGAACAGATGCTCCCGCATGAAACGGTGATAGCTCTGCAGCTCGTCGGGCTCGATCGGGTAGTACTCGTCCAGGTTGAACGAGGTGACGTTCGCGAACGACAGTTTCTCGATCTGGTGCATCCGCACCAGCTCGGCGTAGATGCTGATGGGCGTGGCGCCGGTGGCCAGGCCCAGGACGCACGGCCGGTCGAGCGAGGCGCGCTCGCGGATCAGGGCGGCGATCTCCCGCGCGACGGCGATGCTGGCGGCCTCGGCGTCGGCGAAGACCTGCGTGGGAATCCGCTCGGGCGGAGCAGACGGCGGGGTCACGATTCCTCCTGGCGGCTCCCCCAGACCATAGGCAGGAGCCTGGCGAGCCCGAACGCGCTGGCACCGAACAGCACCGTGAACACCAGCGCCTGCGTCGTCCTCCCGTACAGGTAGCTGCCGGTGCCGAACAGCGCCGAGTAGACGAACAGGCACCCGAGCGTCCAGCCCAGCAGCGCGAGCGACAGCCGGTCGGTCGGCCCCGTGGCCCCCGCTTCGGCGCGCACGGCGGCCCACCCGGGGCCGGCGGGCCGCACCAGCCGGTAGAACTTGAGCAGCGTCTCGCGCGGCGTCGGCGCGGTCAGGAAGGTGACGACGATCCAGATGACCGTAGTGCATGCGACGGTGACGGGGAGCGAGACGGTGGACGCCACCGGGTGCCCGAGCTTCCCCGCGACGAAGAAGCCCACCGCGAAGAGCGGCGCCGAGGCCATCACGGCGATCTCGCTCCAGGCGTTGATCCGCCACCAGAACCAGCGCAGCAGGTAGATCAGCCCCGTCCCCGCGCCGACGTTGAGGATGAGGTCGAACGCCTCCTTCGCCGTGCTCAGGGCGAGGCTCAGGCTCGCCGCGCAGATCATCAGCAGTGCCGTCGTGACGCGGCCCGCGAAGACGTAGTGCCGCTCCTCCCGCCCCTTGTTGAGGAACCGCCGGTAAAAGTCGTGCACCAGGTACGACGTCCCCCAGTTGAGGTGCGTCTCGATCGTGGAGCGGTAGGCGGCGAGCGTGCCCGCGACCACCAGGCCCAGGAAGCCGGCCGGGAGGAAGAGGAACATCGCGGGATACGCCGTGTCGTTCCCGATCAGGCGATCGGCGACGTGCGGGAAGGCGCGGGTGATGTCGCTCAGATGGGGGAAGACGAGCGTCGAGGCGAGCGCCGTGATGATCCAGGGCCAGGGCCGGAGCGCATAGTGCATCGCGTTGAAGAACAAGGTGCCGGTGAGCGCGTCGCGCTCGCTCTTGGCGGCGAGCATCCGCTGCGCGATGTAGCTCCCGCCCCCGGGCTCGGCGCCCGGATACCACACCGACCACCACTGCACCGTGATCGGGATGATGAACACGGCCGCCGCGGCGCCCCAGTTCCCGAAGTCGGGGAGGAGGTTGAGCATCCGCGGATCGACCTTGTGCAGGAGCCCGGCGAGGCCGCCCACGGCCGGCTGCTGCACGGCGAAGTACGACACGGCGATCGTCCCGGTCATCGTGATCGTGAACTGGATCGAGTCGGTCACGAGCACGCCCCAGAGCCCCGACACCGAAGCGAAGAAGATCGTGATCACCGAGGCGATCAGAAGCGTCTGCCAGGCCGGCCAGCCGAGCACGATGCTCGCGATCTTGGCGGCGGCGAGGTTCACCGTGGCCATGATGACGCAGTTGAAGAACAGGCCGAGGTAGACGGCGCGGAACCCGCGCACGAACGTCGCCGCCTTGCCCGAGTAACGGACCTCGTAGAACTCGAGGTCGGTCAGCACCCGCGAGCGCCGCCACATCCGGGCGAAGAAGAAGACGGTCATCATCCCGGTGAGCAGGAACGCCCACCACACCCAGTTCTCCGAGACGCCGCGCTCCCGGACCAGGTTGGTGACGAGGTTCGGCGTGTCGGTGCTGAAGGTCGTGGCGACCATCGAGATGCCGACCAGCCACCAGGGCGCCGCGCGCCCCGACGTGAAGAACTCGGTGGTGCTGGAGCTGGCCCGGCGCACGAAGAAGATCGCGGGCAGGAACGAGATGCCGATGGAGATCGCGACGATCGTCCAGTCGAGGGAGGTCAGGTGCATGGTGGCGCTGAAGATGGAGGCGGAGTCGGCGCGCTGGCAACCGCGCCGGCGCCGCTACCCCGGGCCCCGGGCACGGAGTTTGCCATTCCGACCGGGGACACCCCCTATTGTCCGGCGACGCCACCGGGAGCGACCGTGACTGCTGCATCCGCGTTGGAGCCGAAGATCGCGCAGGTCTTCAAGGGGCTGGCCCGGACGATCGGGAACTCGCCCCTGCTCGGCATCCACTTCAGCTACCGCGGCGAACCGCGGACGATCTACGCCAAGTCCGAGCAGCTCAATCTGACCGGCAGCATCAAGGACCGGATGGCCCTCCACATTCTCCAGAGCGCGTACGAGGAGGGAACGATCCGGCCGGGGGACACCATCGTCGAGGCGACCAGCGGCAACACCGGCATCTCCTTCGCCGCGATCGGCCGCGCGCTCGGGCACCCGGTCACGATCTTCATGCCGGACTGGATGAGCCGCGAGCGAGTGGATCTGATCCACAGTCTCGGGGCCAAGGTCGTCCCCGTGACGCGGGAGCAGGGCGGGTTCCTGGGCAGCATCCGGATGGCCGAGGAGCTGGCGGCCGGCGACCAGCGGGTGTTCCTGCCGCGCCAGTTCCAGAACGAGGCCAACGTGAAGGCGCACGAGCTGACGACCGGGCCGGAGATCTGGTGGCAGCTCCAGTTCCAGTCCCTCGCGCCCGACGCGTTCGTGGCCGGCGTGGGGACGGGCGGCACGGTGATGGGGGTCGGTCGTTTCCTGCGGTCGCAGCGTTCTGGCGTGCGGATCCACGCCCTCGAGCCGGCGGAGAGCCCGACCCTCCGGACCGGACACAAGGTCGGCCAACACCGCATCCAGGGAATCTCGGACGAGTTCATTCCCGCCATCGTGGACCTCAAGGCGCTGGACCGCGTGGTGGACGTGTGCGACGGGGACGCGATCCTGATGGCCCAGCAGCTCGCCTCACGGCTCGGTCTGGGCGTCGGGATCTCCTCCGGGGCCAACTTCGTCGGCGCGCTGAAGGTGCAGAACGAGCTCGGGCGCGATGCGGTGGTCGTCACGGTCTTCCCCGACGACAACAAGAAGTACCTGAGCACCTGCCTGCTGGGCGACGAGCCGGTGCGCGAGGACTATCTCACGCCCGAGGTGGGTCTGACGGACTACAGCGCCTTCAAGCGGGTGTGCAACACTTGCTGCGAGATGTACGACTGCACTCAGAGGTTGACGCCGCTTCTCCCCTGATTCGGGTTGCCCAGCGCCGCGTTCCGGGACCGGGCCGGTCCCGGAACGCACGCATCAACGAACCGAATTGCCTACGTCCCCGTCTCCGTGAACACAACGGGTGTGAGCCCGCCGTAACTGGCGGTAACAGTCTGCACGCCGGCCGCGGCGTCCAGGATAAAGGTGGTCTGCGCGTGCCCTGTGGCGTCGGTCAGAGACGACGCGCTGCCCAGTATGCCTGCGCCGCTGGTTGACCAGGACACCGTGAGACCCTTGATCGGATTGCCGTACGCGTCAGTCACCTGCACGACCAGCGGGAGAGGCGCCTGCGTGCCCGCTCCCGTCGATTGGGAGTCGCCGCTCACCTTGGCCAGGATCGCCGCGGTGTCCGGCGTCGCCGTGAGAACGAAGGTGACCGGACCGACGCTACCGACGCTGCTATCCGTCGCGGTCACCACGATCTGTCCCGCCACGGTCCCGAACGTCAGCGCCGTCTTGGCCAGACCACTGTCGTCGGTGACGGCGGTGGCCGGGCTCACGGTGGCGTCACTCGACACCGTGAACGTCACCGGCACGCCGGGCACGGGATTGCCGCTCGCGTCCACCACGCGCACGGAGAGCGGAGGGGCCAGCAGCGTGCCCACCGTTCCCGCTTGGGTGTCGGCGACCGCGGGCCTCAGCGCGGCGGCGACGAGAGTGCCCGTGGTGGGGCTCGTGTTGTCCTTGCATCCCGCGAGGACGACGCTGACGGCGAGCAGGATCGCTCCACCGATCAAACGTGCGGTCCCGCGGCGTATCACTGTAGGGCCTGCTGACTCGTGTACCATGGAACGTCTCCTAGCCGGTTGCGGTGCTCCTCCCGCCCGCGCGGTGCGGCTGAACACCGACACAGTAGACGCCGAGATCCCGCTGCGTTAACTGCTCGTCGCGGCGCGTGAGCCACGCGCACCCGCCGATTAACATTTGTCGCGTCGCGCCGTCCAAGCGCGAACCCCTTGCCTGTTGCCTGTCCCGCCCGCTTTCGGCCTCCAGATGGAATCCCGACTCGGAGAGGGGGCCGTAGTTCTACGGCCTCTCGCGAGAACCCGACCAAAGCTCGCCCGTTGGCTGGTGCAACTCGGCATACGCATTGCGGTTGATGTCTCCAGTGCCACCTGCACGAGGGGAAAGCTCATGATCGTCGGCATCGGCGTAGACCTGTTCTCCGTAACCCGCGCAGAGGACGAGATTGACCGGCCCGACCACGGCCTGCGGGACCAGGTGTTTACTCCCGAGGAAATCGCCTACTGCGAGTCGAAGCGGTACCCGGGCCAGCACTACGCCGCGCGGTTCGCAGCGAAGGAGGCGGTCTTCAAGGCGCTCGGGGCGGCGGGACTGACCGGGCAGCACTGGCGGGAAGTCGAGGTGCACAGCGATCCGCACACCGGCCGGAGCCGGGTGGCGCTGCACGGCGAGGTGAAGAAGGCCGCCGACGCGCTTGGGGCGGCGCACGTGCACATCTCGCTGTCGCACGCCCGCGACTGGGCGGTGGCGAGCGTGGTCCTCGAGGGCCCCAACGACTAGTTGGGGGATCTCCAGCGCGTTCCGGAGTCACCGATGACAGCGACTCTCGTCGAGAGCAGCTGGGAGGTCGCCGAGCGCGAGCTCGGGCTTCAGCCCGGCGGGCCGGTCAACATCGGCTGGTACTGCACCGACCGAATCTGCGAATTGGGGCGCCGTGACGTTCCGGCGCTGATCTGGGAGGATTTCCGCGGCGTCGAGCGCACCTACACGTTCGACGATCTGCGCCTGAAGACCAACGCGATGGCCGCGTGGCTCCAGGGCCTCGGGCTCAAGCCGGGGGACCGGATCTGCCTGTTCATGGACCGCGTGCCGGAGCTGTACCTCGGCGTGCTCGCCATTCTCAAGATGGGGGGCGTGGCCCAGCCGCTCTTCTCCGCGTTCGGCGAGGAGTCGCTCGGCACGAGGCTCGCGAACGCGGGCACCGCCGCGATCGTCACCCAGAAGAAGCATCTGTCGAAGGTGCGGAAGATCCGCGACACGCTTCCCGAGCTGCGGTCCGTCATCGTGGTGGACGCGCCGCCCGGCACGCTCAAGGAGAACGAGATCGCGCTCGCCCTCGACGCGCTGCCCGCGTGCCAGCGGTTCGAGGTGCATCCCACGACGGCCGAGTCGCCGTCCCTTCTGCACTACACCTCGGGCACGACCGGGCAGCCCAAGGGGGCGCAGCACGTGCACGGGTCGCTGGTGGCCCAGTACATCACGACCCGCCGGGTCCTGGATCTCCGGGACGACGACATCTACTGGTGCAACGCGGACCCGGGCTGGGTGACCGGGACGTCATACGGGATCATCGGGCCGTGGGCCTGCGGGACGACGCAGGTGGTGCTGGACGCCGGCTTCAACGCCGAGCACTGGTACGCGTTCATCCAGAAGCGCCGCGTCACGGTCTGGTACTCGGCGCCCACGGCGATCCGCCTCCTGATGCGGGAGGGGACCGACCTGGTGCGGAAGTTCGATCTCTCCTCGCTCCGGCACCTGTGCAGCGTCGGGGAGCCGCTGAACCCCGAGGCCGTGGTCTGGTCGCAGCAGGCGTTCGGCCGGCCGTTCCTCGACACGTTCTGGCAGACCGAGACGGGGTGCATCGTCATCACCAACCTGCCAGGGATGCCGGTCAAGCCGGGCTCGATGGGCAAGCCGTTCCCGGGGATCACCGCGTGCGTCCTGGACCCGCAGACCAACGAGCCGATCACCGAGACGGGGCGGGTGGGGCTGATCGCGCTCCGGCCCGGCTGGCCCTCGATGCTGCGGGGCTACTGGAAGAACCCGTCGGCGTACGAGAAGAAGTTCCGAAACGGGTGGTACATCTGCGGCGACCGCGCCAGCGTGGACGCCGACGGCTACTTCTGGTTCGTGGGGCGCGACGACGACGTGATCAACACGGGCGGCCACCTGGTCGGACCGTTCGAGATCGAGTCGGCGCTGCTGGAGCATCCGGCGGTGGCGGAATCGGCCGCCGTGTCCAAGCCCGACCCGATCAACATGGAAGTGGTGAAGGCCTTCGTGGTCCTGAAGCCGGGCCACGTGCCGAGCGCCGACCTCGAGCTGGAGATCATGAACGTGATCCGGAAGCGGCTGTCGCCGCTGGCGATGCCGCAGGAGATCGAATTCGTCGCGTCGCTGCCCAAGACGCGCAGCGGCAAGATCGTGCGGCGGATCCTGCGGGCCCAGGAGTGGGGCCAGCCGGTGGGCGACATCTCAACGCTGATGGAGGAGTGACATGGACGACCTCGAGCAGGTCATCCTCGCCTACGTGAAGAAGGAGTACGTCGACGAGGACGACGACCGGGAGGTGACGCCCACCACGCCGCTGATCAGCGGCGGGATCGTGGATTCCTTCTCCATGGTGTCGCTCAAGCGGTTCGTGGAGAAGAAGTACGACATCCAGATCCCCGACGCCGACGCCAGCACGGCCGCGTTTGACACCGTGCAGAAGATCGTGGCGCTGGTCGAGCGTTTCCGGAAGGTCCACTCATAACGACAGTTGCCAGACGGCAAGTTGCCAGGAAGAAGGAAGGCGGAGGCAAACCATGGCGTACGCGACCGGCGTTCGGGAGTCGTACCAGAAGGAGCTGAGCGGCATCCGCGAGGCGGGGCTCTTCAAGGAGGAGCGCTACATCCGGAGCGTGCAGGCGGCCGAAATCGACGTGGAGTACCCGGCCGGCGCGCCGGCGAGGCACGCGATCAACCTCTGCGCCAACAACTACCTCGGCCTCTCCAGCCATCCGGACGTCGTCAAGGCGGCCCACGAGGGGCTGGAGCACCGCGGCTACGGGATGTCGTCGGTGCGCTTCATCTGCGGCACGCAGGACATCCACCGCGAGCTGGAGCAGCGCCTCACGACGTTCCTCGGCACCGAGGCCACCCTGCTGTTTCCGTCCTGCATGGACGCCAACGCCGGGGTCTTCGAGGCGGTGCTGAGCGACAAGGACGTGATGATCGCCGACCGGCTGGTGCACGCCTCGATCGTGGACGGGATGCGGCTCTGCAAGGCGATGCAGGACACCTTCAAGCACTCCGACATGGGGCACCTCGAGGAGAAGCTGCAGGAGCACCAGGACAAGCGGTTCCGGGTGGTGATCACCGACGGCGTCTTCTCGATGGACGGCGACATCGCCAGGCTCGACGAGATCGTCGCCCTGGCCGAGAAGTACAACGCGATGGTGTGCGTGGATGATTCGCACGCCACCGGCTTCATCGGGAAGACGGGGCGGGGGACGCACGAGCACTGCGGCGTGGTGGGGAAGATCGACATCATCACGACGACGCTGGGCAAGGCGATGGGGGGCGCCTCCGGCGGGTGCGTGAGCGGCCGGAAGGAGCTGGTGGAGCTGTGCCGGCAGCGGGCCCGTCCGTACCTCTTCTCCAACACCGTGGCGCCGGTCATCGTGGCGGGGGCGATCAAGGTGCTGGACCTGTTGAGCGCGTCCACGGAGCGGCGCGACAAGCTGGAGTGGAACGCCAAGTACTGGCGCACGCTCCTGACCGAGGCGGGGTTCGACATCAAGGCGGGCGAGAGCCCGATCGTGCCGGTGATGCTCTACAACGCGAAGCTGGCGCAGGACGTGGCGCGCGACCTGTTCGCCGAAGGGATCTACGTGGTGGGGTTCTTCTTCCCGGTGGTGGCGAAGGGACAGGCGCGGATCCGGACGCAGCTTTCGGCGGCGCACGAGAAGGCGCACTTGGACCGCGCGATCGCGGCGTTCAAGAAGGTCGGGGCCAAGTACGGCATCCTCGGCAAGAAGAAGGACGAGATCATCCAGCAGTACGGCCTGTGAGGCGACCCATGACGACGAAACCGGCGGCGAAGTGGGAGCAGGTGGCCGAGCGGCTCGAAGAGGACGGGTGGGCCGTGAAGAGCGAGAAGGTCTGGCTCGCCGAGGCGCGGAAGGACGGCCACATCGAGCAGGCCACGGGGAAGACGCGCGATGAGGCGTTCGCTCAGCTCTGCCAGTTGACGCTGCAGGATTCCTGCGAGGGGTGCCCGTAGCGGTCCGGCGAGGGGACGCACGCGGCATCGAACAGGCCGGGGCGGGCGCCCCGGCCTGTTTCGTGCGTGCGAGGCGAAGAAACGATCCCGCGTGCGTAGGTCGGGTGAGGTGACGATACCCACCCACCTCCATCCTCCTCCGATTGATCATCGGGGCGGGGTATGGCGGGGCCGGCCGTCGCAGACCACAGCCATCGGGTTGGTGCGCCGCCCGGCGTCTATCGGCCGCGCCGGCCGCGCGCCTCCCCGCTCTATGGCCTGCTCGACCGGCGTTTCGGGCACTTGAGCCTGGTGTACGACGAGCGGTTCGCCCCCACCTACGGCCCGTGGCGCGCCGTCATTCCCACGGTCGTCGATCGCTTCCTGGCCTGTGGGTTCCTGGAGCACGGCTTCGCCCGGATCCGCTGCGACGCCTGCGCCCACGAGTACCTGCTGGCCTTCTCGTGCAAGAGCCGCTACTTCTGCCCCAGCTGCCACGCCAAGCGACTGGCCCGCTGGAGCCTCTGGCTCGAGGAGGCGCTCCTCGCCCCCGTCCCGCACCGCCAGGTGGTGCTCACGATCCCCAAGCGGCTCCGGCCCTACTGCCTCTACCGTCGTGCCCTCCTTGGGGACCTCGCGCGAGTGGCGGCCCGCATCGTCACCGCGGGAGTCCGCGCCACCACGGGGGAGCCCGACCTCCAGGTCGGGATCATCGCCTGTCTGCAGACCCACGGCTCGCTGGCCAACTGGCATCCCCATCTCCATCTCGTGGTCACCGATGGCGGGTTCCGGCCCGACGGCAGCTTCGTGCGCTGGCCCGGCTGGCCGAGCTATGGCAGCGCCGCCCTGAGCGAGGCCTTCCGCCGCGCCGTGCTCCGGCTCTTCGTCCGCCGTGGCTTCTTCGACGAGGAGCAAGCCCGGGGGATGCTCCAGTGGCCCCACTCGGGCTTCCACGTCCACACCGGCGTCGGGGTCAGCGAGGAGGACCGTCCCTCCGCGCTCCGCCTCGCGCGCTACTGCGCCCGCAATCCCGTGGCTCTCGAGCGCCTCACGTACGAGCCCGCCACCGAGCGGCTCACCTATTGCTCGGACAAAGCCGACGGGCCCACGGCCGGCACCCAGGCCATGGACCCGCTCGAGTTCCTCGCCCGGCTCCTCACCCACATCCCCGATCCGGGCCAGGTGATGACGCGCTACTACGGCTGGTACGCGAGCCGGACGCGGGGGCTGCGCCGCCGCCAGGCGGCCGGAGGCGCCGCCGCCGAGGAGGCCGTGGCGATCACGGATCCGGTGGACTGGTCCCTGCGGGCCGCCCGCTACCGGTGGGCGGAGTTGCTCCGGCACCTCTTCGAGGTCGACCCCCTGACGTGCCCGCGCTGCGCCGCCCGGATGCGCCCCGTGGCCGTCATCACCGACCCGGCGGTCATCACCCGCATCCTCGCCCACCGGGCCCGAGTCCTCGAACGTGCCCCCCAATCCCGGGGCCCACCGCCGGACCGACGCCGGGCCGCCGCCCGCGCCAGCGGCGGGTCACCCCGGTAGCCCCTTCGTCCGGCAGCCCGTTGCCGTTCGGCCCCGCTCCCCAATCCTGATGCGGGGCCGCTCGGCGCGCCCGCCGCCCGCTCCAGCGCTGAGCCGGGCCCCCGCCAGGCCCCGAACACCCTTGACCCACCCCGGTCCGGCCCCGGCCCCCGAGCTGCGGTGTCCTTGACGCGCCGACGCCCCGCCCAGCTACTCGAACCGGTACGAAGGAAGTTCCTATCCGTAAGATGACTTGGTGATTTCGCTTTCACCGGAGGTCCGGGCCAGGCTCTACGGCGAACTGGGCAAGGATCCGGCCAATGCCTACATGCGTTTCCCGGTTTGTTTTCCGGGTAACCGTTCGATGAAGCCATAGAAGGCGTTGCTGCGCCGAAGGCCGTTGTGGACTTGGTCCGATCACTCTTGTACCGCCGGGGCGACGCGCAATTCTTCAGCGATTTTCCAGTGGTCCTGCGCCGGCTGCCCACTGATCGGCAACGGATGGACTTGTTCGAGGCCCTGTCCCGCGAGCCGGCCGTGTTGGCCCGGCTCCACGTCAGCCCCACGTCGGACGTGGACAAGTTGCTCGGCTATTGGGGTTGGGCGCCGGGCGTCCGCGCGATGGACTTGCGGACGATGCTCGAAACGCTCAAACGCCATCCCGGCGGCGGCGACGTCAGCGTGGCTTGTCTGCTGCCGCCCTTTGCGCGCCAGCGGCTCTATGACTACCCGGTGATTTCTGATGGAGAAGATATGCCGATGGATTGCTTCTGGAGCACGATGAATTTCTTCAACGAAACGCCGGACAACCGCTTCAGCATCCAGCCCGGCTACCTCACCGCCTATCTGGCCGCCCACTATTACCAACTGGCCAAGCCCACGCGCTATGGCGATCTCGTTTTCTTGCTCGATGGCAAGGACCAGGCCGTTCACGCGGCCGTGTACATCGCCGATGACATTGTCTTCACCAAGAACGGCAACAACATCCGGCAACCTTGGATATTGATGCGGCTCAAGAACCTGATCGCTGCCTATTCGGTCGCCGGCCAGCCGCACATCCTGGTCTATCGAAACAAGAACACCTAGCCGCTGACGCCGCCACGCAGCCGCGGACGCGAGTTTGAGGAAAGCGTGGCGGACATACTCGCGGCGATTCGCGAGCGGCGAGCTTGACAAGACGATAGGGCGCGGTTAACACGGGGGCATCAGAACGTCCCAGGTTGCCGCATGAAATCCGCCATCCTCTCACTGGACCAGGGCACGACCAGTTCGCGCGCCATCGTTTTCGACCAGGCAGGTGCGATCCGCGCCGTGGCCCAACAGGAATTCAAGCAAATCTATCCCCAAGCCGGCTGGGTTGAGCATGACCCGCGCGAAATCTGGCAAACGCAACTTGCCACCGCGCGCGAGGCGCTGGCCAAGGCGGGGTTGAATGCCGCAGACATCGCCGCCATCGGCATCACCAACCAGCGCGAGACCACCGTCGTTTGGGACCGCAAGACCGGCGCGCCCATCCACAACGCCATCGTTTGGCAGGACCGGCGCACGGCGAAGTTCTGCGACGAATTGAAGCGCGCCGGACATGCGGAGTTGATCCAGCACAAGGCCGGGCTGGTGATTGACGCCTATTTCTCGGGCAGCAAGCTGCGCTGGATTCTCGATCACGTGCCCGGCGCCCGCGAGCGCGCCCGCCGCGGTGAACTTGCCTTTGGCACGATTGACACCTGGCTGCTCTGGAATCTCACGGGCGGCGCGCTGCACGTCACCGATCCCAGCAACGCTTCGCGCACGATGCTCTTCAACCTGCACACCGGCGGCTGGGACGACGAGTTGCTCCGCGTGCTGGGCGTGCCGCGCGAAGTGCTCCCGCAGGTCCGCTCCTCCAGCGAAATCTACGGTGAGACGGCGCGCGGGGTGTTCGACGAGCCCATCCGCCTGGGCGGCATTGCAGGCGATCAGCAGGCGGCGTTGTTCGGGCAAAACTGTTTTTCGCGGGGGCTGGCCAAGAACACTTATGGCACCGGCTGTTTCATGCTGATGAATATCGGTCCGAAGCCCGCCCCGTCGAAGCACCAGTTGATCACCACCGTGGCGTGGCAGGCGAATGGCCAGACGGATTTCGCGCTGGAAGGCAGCGTGTTCATCGGCGGCGCAGTGGTGCAATGGCTGCGCGACGGGCTGGGGCTGGTGAAATCCTCCGCCGAGATCGAGGCGCTGGCCGCGACGGTGCCGGATTGCGGCGGCGTCTATCTCGTGCCCGCATTCGCCGGGTTGGGCGCGCCGCACTGGGATCAATACGCCCGCGGCACGATCACCGGCCTGACCCGCGGCACGACCGCCGGCCACCTCGCCCGCGCCGCGCTCGAAGGCATCGCTTTCCAGGTTGCCGACATCCTCGACGTGATGAAGCAGGATTCCGGCATCGCGATGAACGAGTTGCGCGTGGACGGCGGCGCGTGCGTGAACAATCTTCTAATGCAATTCCAAGCGGACATCCTGCAGGTGCCCGTTGTCCGGCCCAAGGTCATTGAAACGACCGCCTTGGGCGCTGCGTATCTCGCCGGGCTGGCGGTGGGTTTCTGGAAAAACCGCGATGAAGTGCATCGCGCCTGGCAGGCGGAGCGGACGTTCGAGCCGCAAATGAGCGCCGACGACGCGGCTCATCGCCGCCGCCGCTGGGCCGAGGCTCTCCGGCGCGCGCGGGATTGGGAAGAACACTCGGCATCAGAGACTGCCTGAGCCAGTTGACGGGATGAACCGCGCATCCTTCCTGCAACGAATCCTGGAATGCCGCGACCCGTGGGACATCGCCGTCGTGGGCGGCGGCGCAACCGGTGTTGGCATTGCCGTGGATGCCGCCTCGCGCGGTTACCGCGTGGCGCTGCTGGAACAAAGCGATTTTGGCAAAGGCACGTCGAGCCGCTCCACGAAACTGGTCCACGGTGGCGTCCGCTATTTGCAGCAAGGCAACATCTCGCTTGTCATGGAGGCGTTGCGGGAGCGGGGTCTGCTGTTGCAGAACGCGCCGCACCTCGTGCACGACCTCCAGTTCGTCGTGCCGAATTATGCGTGGTGGGAAGCGCCGTTTTACGGCATCGGGCTGAAGGTCTATGACACGCTCGCCGGAAAGTTCGGCTTCGGCGCCTCGAAGCTGCTGTCGCGCGACGAAGTGCTGGAACGAATCCCGACACTAGAGCGGGATGGACTGCGGGGCGGCGTGCTCTACCACGATGGCCAGTTCGACGACAGCCGGCTGCTCATCAACCTGGCGCAAACCGCCGCCGAACAAGGCGCCTGCCTGTTGAACTACGCGCGCGTGACCGGTTTGGTGAAGGACGCAGAAGGTTTCCTGACCGGCCTCAGTTTTCACGACCAGGAGACGGGACAGGAACACCGCCTGGCCGCCCGTTGCGTCATCAATGCCACCGGCCCATTCTGCGACGAACTCCGGCGGTCCGACGATCCGGTCGCGGCTCCGATGATTGCGCCCAGCCAGGGCGTGCATATCATGTTGAGTCGTGATTTTCTGCCGCGCGACACGGCCATCATGGTGCCGCACACGCGCGACGGGCGGGTCATGTTTGCCATCCCGTGGCACCATCATGTCGTCGTGGGCACGACGGACACGCCCATCCAGACGGTGAGTCTCGAACCCAAACCGCTCGAGCATGAAGTGGATTTCATTCTCGAAACCGCCAGCGGCTACCTTGCCCGCCGCCCGACGCGCCGGGACATCCTCAGCGTGTTCACCGGCATCCGGCCGCTCGTGAAAGCGGGCGATCACAGCAGCACCGCGGCGCTGTCGCGCGATCACACGATTCACATCTCGAAGTCCGGCCTGCTGACGATTACAGGCGGCAAGTGGACGACCTACCGGAAGATGGCTGAGGATTGCGTGGATCACGCGATGGTGTTGGGGCGGCTGGCAGAACGCCCGTGCGCCACGAAAGACTTGCATGTGCATGGATTTCACCGGCGCGCCGAACAATTCGGCCCGCTGGCCGACTACGGCTCCGACGCCGTGGGCCTGGAGGAACTGATTCGCGCCCGCCCGGATTTCGCCACGCCTTTGCACGAGGCGCTGCCGATTTGCGGCGCGCAAGTCGTCTGGGCCGCGCGTTGCGAGATGGCCCGCACCGTGGACGACGTGCTCGCCCGGCGGACACGCGCCCTTTTCCTCAACGCAAAGGCGGCGCTGGCGATGGCCCCGGCGGTGGCGCGTCTCCTCGCGACTGAACTTGGCCGTGACGAGGCCTGGCAGCAGCGTCAACTCGCCGAATTCGCCGACATCGTCTCCGGATACGTCGTGACCGCATAACCCGCAACCCGAGAAGCCATGAACCCCTGCCTCGCAGAATTCATTGGAACCGCCATTCTCGTCACCTTCGGCAACGGCGTCGTCGCCAACGTTGTGCTCGCCCGCACGAAAGGCAACAGCGGCGGCTGGATCGTGATCACGGCCGGCTGGGCGCTGGCGGTATTCATCGGCGTGTTTTGTTCGCAACCGTTTAGCGGCGCGCACTTGAATCCCGCCGTGACGCTCGCGATGGCCGCTGCCGGCAAACTGGCAGCGGGCAAGGTTGTCGGATACATCGTGGCGCAGATGCTGGGGGGCATCGCCGGCGGCGCGCTGGTGTTCTTGTTCTACCGGGAGCACTTCAAGGCTTCCGAAGATGCCAACGGCAAACTGGCCTGCTTCTGCACCGCGCCCAACATTCGCCGTATTCCGCAGGCGTTCTTCTGCGAAGTCGTCGGCACCTTCCTCCTGGTGCTGCCGGTGTTTCTGATGACTGATGCGACGGTGAAAATCCCGGGGACCACGGGCGCGCTCCAGGCAGTGCCGGTCGGGCTGGGCACGTTGGGCGCACTTCCCGTGGCACTGGTCGTTTTCGCCATCGGCCTGTCGCTTGGGGGCACGACTGGTTACGCGATCAATCCGGCACGCGACCTCGGCCCGCGTCTGGCGCACGCGCTGTTGCCGGTGCCGGGCAAGCGGGACAGCGATTGGAGCTACGCCTGGGTGCCGGTGGTGGCGCCAATCGTTGGCGGCTTACTCGCAGCGCTTGTGAACTCATTGCTGAGGTAGAGCTGAAGCTGCGTTAGACTCACTGCCGGCAAAACCAAATTACACTTCCTCGGACAGACAAGCTTCCGTGTGGGGTTCTTCTTCCCGGTGGTGGCGAAGGGGCAGGCGCGGATCCGCACCCAGCTCTCGGCGGCGCACGAGAAGGCGCATCTCGACCGCGCGATCGCGGCGTTCACGAAGGTCGGGGCAAAGTACGGCATCCTCGGCAAGAAGAAGGACGAGATCATCCAGCAGTACGGCCTGTGAGGCGACCCATGGCGACGAAACAGGCGGTGAAGTGGGAGCAGGTGGCCGAGCGGCTCGAAGAGGACGGGTGGGCCGTGAAGGTCGAGAAGGTCTGGCTCGCCGAGGCGCGGAAGGGTGACCACATCGAGCAGGCCACCGGGAAGACGCGCGACGAGGCCTTCGCCCAGCTCTGCCAGCTGACGCTGCAGGATTCCTGCGACGGCTGTCCGTAGCGCTCGCGAAGCGCCTGCAGGCGACAAGGCCGGGGCGGATTGCCCCGGCCTTTCGATTTGCGGGACCCGGTCGAGTCGGTGGTCCTACCCTTGACCACCGACCCGCTGCGTCCTTGACGCGCCGACGCCCCGCCCAGATACTCGCACCGGTACGTAGCAGGTTCCCATCTGTCTCGGGAGTACGGCGCTAGCGAGCGTCTGCGGTTGTTTCCAGGACTTCGAGCCCGGAGGCGACGACCATGTGGTGCCAACGAAGGGCGCCTTCATCTCCCTGGAGCATCGTGCGTCTGGCGGGTGCGCTGACGGCCCTGGGGCTCGCGGCATGTTCCGTCATCCGGGAAATGATCGTGCTGCCACCGCCTGACGAGGGCGCCCGCCGCGAAGAGGTGCGCCTGGGCACCGAGAGCTGCCTGCTGAGTCGGTGCCGGCAGGACGTGAGAGTCGGTGAGGAGCACCTGCGGGTCGAGTCGCGCGCCCGAAGGCTGTCGGCGAGCGAGCTGCCCGGCACGGATCGCGGCTCGCTGGTGGAGCGTGCCGCGTGGGCGACGACGATGTGGATGGTGCGACAGTTCGGCGGGTCCACCGCGGAGAATCTCGTGTACGCCGCCACGCGCACCGTGACCGGCACGGCGGGGAGCCAGTGGCGTGCCACCTGCGACTTCGCCTGGGTCGACGAACAGACGACCGGGCGAGATGAGTCATCCACGTCCGTCGTGCGGATGGCGGAGGCGCAGGAGTGCCGGGTGATGGCGACGACGGATACGACGGTCGTGCGGTGGCGCTTCCGGCGGGGCATCTCGCCGACCCCCGAATCCATCGCCCGCGCCCTGGACACGCTGCAGATGAGCAACGGCCAGCAGGTCCGTCTGGTGCTGCCGATGTCGCTGGAGCGGTTCGACGTCGAGGCACGCGAGGCTGGAGGTTACGCCATGGCGGAGGACACGACCCGGTCGGGCTGGACCCGGAGACCGGCGCTCTGGCACGTGGCGCATGCGGACGGTGTTCGGATCGCGTCGCTGTACGTGCGGGGCGCGAGCAGCGCCTTGGCGCGTGCCCTCGACCTCAGCCCGGCAGCGAGCGCGGAGGAGGCGGCGGTGCTGCGCCTGATCGCGGCGGCAGTGATGACGCCGACGGAGTACCCCTGATGCTTGACGACGCGCCGGCGTCGGCTGCGGTCCGGAACTGAGCCTCACACTAGAGACTGGCCAACAGATCGGAGTTCGTCTTCGAACGCCGCATCAGCGTCAGCAACATCTCGACGGCCTGGGCGGGAGGCAGTCCCGCGAGCCGCCGCCTGAGTGCTTGGCGCCCCGCCACTTCGGCGGGTTCGCCGAGCAGCTCCTCGCGCCGGGTCCCGCTCGCCGAGATGTCCACCGCGGGATAGAGCCGCCGGTCTGCCAGCTCGCGGGAGAGCCTGAGCTCCGCGTTGCCGGTCCCCTTGAATTCCTCGAAGATCACGTCGTCCATCCGGCTCCCGGTTTCGTCGAGCGCCGTGGCGATCACGGTGAGCGAGCCGCCATCGGGGACCGCGCGGGCCGCCCCGAACAGGGCCTTGGGCTTGGCGAGCGCGGCGGCGTCGAGCCCACCGGTCATGGTGCGGCCGCTCGATCTCCCCGCCGTGTTGTGCGAGCGCGCCAGGCGCGTCAGCGAGTCGAGCACGATCACGACGTCGCGCCCGATCTCCACCTGACGGCGGGCGTGCTCGAACACCATCTCGGCCACGGCTACGTGCCGTGCGTGCGGCAGGTCGAAGCTCGAGGCGATGACCTCCCCGCGGCCCCAGTCCACCAACTCGCTCACCTCCTCGGGCCGCTCGTCAATCAGGAGCAGCAGCAGCTCGACATCCGGATGCCCCAGCGCCACGCCCTCCGCCACCGCCTGGAGCATGACCGTCTTGCCGGCCTTGGGTGGCGACACGATGAGGGCCCGCTGCCCGAACCCGAACGGACAGACCAGGTCCACGGCGCGCTGGAGATCGGCGGTGCGCGCACTGGAAGCGCGCGCGGTCTCGAGCCTCAGGAGCCGCGCCGGATGTACCGCCCCGAGGCTGGTGAACTCGGGGCGCGCCGCGAGATTCTCGGGCGGCAGGCCATTGACCGACCGCACGCGTCCGTCTTCCAGCACGACGAGGTCGCCGCGGCGCAGTCCCGGAAGCTGCAGACCCGGGTCGCGCGTGCCCGGGAGGTAGCTGTGTGCGGCCAGGCGCAGCGCGCCGCCTCGTGGGGTAGGTTCGAACCAGCCGGTGATGGAAGGCATGCGGGCTTGCAGCACGAAAGATAGGCTGAGATCCCTCATCCACCAGCGGGGTGCAGTTAGCCCAGCACGCCGCTGCGATCCCCCTGGAAGCCGACTCCGACGCCTAACGGCCGACCCAGCGCGAGTACCGGCGGGTTCCGGCCGGCTCTGCCAGCTGACGCTGCAGGACTCGTGCAACGGCTGCCCGTAGCGCGCAGGCAGGCGCAGGGACGGGTGCAAACGAAAGGGGCCGCGACGATCGCGGCCCCTTTGCTTGTCACGCGGCAGAACCAGCCCGCGCACCAACCCGGCAGGTCAGCCTACCGTAATACAATGCGCTCGCCGAGTCAACGCTCGCCGATGCCAGGGTGCGGGCGAAGGGATTCGAACCCTCACAGGCTCTCGCCCGCCAACCTGCCAGGTTGGTGCGTCTACCAGTTCCGCCACGCCCACACCGACTCCGGCAGCTGGGCGCCACTGAAGGCAACGACGCGTCCCGGCAAGCGGTCACTGCCGCTGGCGATCGCAAGCTACGGCAGTCGGCAGTCACCGCTGGAGCCGTCTATTGCGGCAGTTGACGAATCCTCGCGTGCGCCGCGAACGCGCCCCCACCCATCTGCCATCCGACTCGTCTCACTGCCAGTCACGTAACGTGCTGCGCGTGGCGATTGAACGGACCGTTCCAGCATCTCGGGCTGCTGCGGAGTGACGGATTCGCGAAACTCCAATAGCGGCAGCGGGTTGCGCGCAGCGTGGGGAGCGGCACACTTGTTGTCCTATTAGCTGTCGCCGCTCGGCACTTGATCGGTCGGCCGCCGCCCACGCGGTGCACTCCTCACCGCTTCCGGGAGATCATCGCTATGACTCGCCTTCGCTTCGTGCCGATCGTCGTCGGCGCAATCGCGCTTCAGTCGGCTGTCACTGCGGCGCAGCAGACGCCCGCCCTCAGAACACTCGCCTCCTTCAGCGGAGACAGCGTATTTGAACTGAGCATGCGCCCGAGCCCGAACGGGCGGTTCGTCGTGCTGGGCACGCGGACCAACCTGCGGATGTACGAGGTCGCCAGCGGGCAGTCGTGGAACCTCGTCGAGGGCTACGCGAGGGCGCCGAATTGGTCGCCCAGAGGCGACATGATCTCGTTTGTGCGCCCGGGGGACGGCGACTCAGGAAGCTACCTGTGGGCGATGCCGGTGGACGCGAACACCGGGAGAGCGCGCGGGCCCGCCCAGCGTGTCACGATCGGGCAAGGTGACTACGCCTTGTTCTCGGTCGATGGGCGGTGGGTCGCGTTCTCCGGCATCGACTCCGCGCGATCTCCGCACCTCTCGATCGTGCCGGCGACCGGCGGCCCGGAGCGCGTTCTTGCGAGGTTTCCGAACGGGCTGTTCGCGTTCGAATGGAGCGCGGACGGAAGGATGATCTACGTCGCCGGTCCGGCTCCAGGAACCAACGGGTCGAGCATTCTCAAGATCCGAGTCAATGGGGGCGCGCCGGAGGTGATCCGCTCGCGAAACGAGGTCATCGCGGGCATGACTGCGGACCGACGCTATCTCGTCTTGGTGCCGGCGAAGAGGCAGATGGCCGCCGGTGATCAGGGCACGATCATCGATACCACCGGACTCGAGGTCGGACATTTCCCGCTCCCGGTCGGACCGACCTATTCCTTCGGGGTTCTCGGCGACAGCGCCCTCGTCTGGGTCGCCTTCACCGATCACAGGAGGCTCGAGATGCGACCGGTCGCCGGCGGGAGCGCGAGACGGCTGCCGCCCATCGGTCAATCGGATGATGTTCCGCTCTGGTCTCCTGACGGCAACCGGATCGCCTTCCAGGTGCGTGGTGGCAGCAGGACGTCACTTGCCGTCATCAACGCCGACGGCACCAATCCACGGGTGTTTCGAGAGACCGAAGTGCTGCCGGACGCGTTCGACGGGGGTGTCTGGTGGTCGCCGGACTCGCGCTCCGTGGGGTTCCTGAGCCCCGACCGACACAGGCTGTCGCTGCTCGACGTCGTGGCCGGCACGAATCGCACGATTCTCGAAGACACGGCGAGTTACTTCGGGCTCTGGCGGTGGCGCGCGGATGGGCAGGCGATCATCATCGTGTCCCGTCGTGGGCGGGGCCTCGGTCGCTGGGGCGAGCCGACCTTCACCGGTAAGAGCATCGATGAGGTGGCGGTGAACGGTCAACGCCGCAAGCTGCTGGATATGCCCATCCACACTGACCTGACCCGGGGGTTCCAATTCGTGGGAGGCTCGAACGTCTTCGTCCGCTCGGACTCGGCGGCATCCCTCATGCCTCTCGGCACCGGGCCGATGCGCTGGCTCGCCAGTGTGCCGTCCGGAACCCAGCTCATCAACACGGTCGTGTCCAACGACCTCCGGTGGATCGGAGGGCTACTGGTCGACCCGAGGCGGCCAACGAACAACCAGGTCGAGCTGTTCTCGACCGAGACCGGTGCCAGGACGGTGCTCGAATTGCCGTTTGAGGTGGGTTCCTACCGTCCCGAGTTCCTGCCGAGCGACAGCTCGCTGCTCGTCTTCGGCCAGCGCAGCGGGGAAACCGACATCAAGATCTATCGCGTGCCGCTCAACGGCGACACGCCGCGTGTCTTCGCCGACGTCGGCAAACCTCGTCTGTATTGGGGCTTGGTGTCCGCCGCGTCCGCCTCTCCTGACGGCAGATCGGTGGTGTACAGCATCGAGCCTGAGGCCCCCACACAGTCCCTGGTGTTGATCGATCTTCGCGGCGCCGTCCCGCGGACGACCTCGCGTTCGCCGCGCCGATGAGGCATCGTTGCGCATGATGAAGCAGGTCCTGGTCGTAGACGACGATGCCACGATCCGCGTGGCACTGCACGACGCGCTGACCTCGGCGGGGTTCGACGTGAGCCTCGCCGAGAGCGCGAAGGAGGCGCTGGCGCTCATCGCCCGCTCGCACCCGGATGTCGTCGTGAGCGACGTGCGGATGCCGGACGTGGGCGGACTGGAGCTGCTGCGCCTCCTCCGCGAGCGGGCGCCCGACATCGCCATCGTGCTGATGACCGCGTTCGACGACATGCCCACCGTCGTCGAGGCGATGAAGCACGGCGCGGTGGAGTTCCTCGTCAAGCCGCTGGACCTCGACGACCTCCAGAAGACGTTGGACCGCGTTCTCGAGGACCGCGAGTCCCGCCGCCGGCTGCACACCGCGGCCGCCCTAGGCGCCGACGGCGTGCTCGTCGGACGTGATCCGCGCATGATCGACATCTACAAGCTCGTGGGTCAGGCGGCCGCAGCCCACGCCACGGTGCTCATCCGTGGCGAGAGCGGGACCGGCAAGGAACTGGTGGCGCGCGCGATCCACGCCCACTCGGGGTGGGCGGCGGAGCCGTTCGTTCCGGTGAACTGCGGCGCGCTGCCGGCGACGCTGCTCGAATCGGAGCTGTTCGGCCACGTCCGCGGATCGTTCACCGGCGCGATCGGCAACCGCCGCGGCCGCTTCGCGCTCGCCGGCAGAGGGACGATCTTCCTCGACGAGATCGGCGATACGTCGCTCGAGTTCCAGACCAAGCTGTTGCGCGTTCTCCAGGACCGCACCTTCCAGCCGGTCGGGTCTGAGGAGACGGAGCAGACCGACGCGCGCGTCATCGCCGCGACGCACCAGGACCTCGAGGCGATGGTCGCGGACCAGCGGTTCCGTGAGGACCTGTACTACCGCCTGCGCGTCGTGGAGATCACCATCCCCCCGCTGCGCGACCGGAGCGGCGACATCCCGCTCCTGGCCGAGCACATGCTGCAGCGTGCGAGCGCCGCCCTCGATCGGCCTCCTGTCGTCCTCTCCCCGGAGGCTCTCGCGCGGCTGGTGGAACATCGCTGGCCCGGCAACGTCCGCGAACTCGAGAACTGCCTGATGCGCGCCGTCGTCGTCGCGCCGGGCGGGGTCGTGCGGCCGGAGCACCTGTCCATGTCCTCTCCCGGGCACGTGGGCGAGACGCCCGTCCTCTCGCTCGTCGAGCTGGAGAAGGTGCACGTCGCCCGGGTGCTCGAGATCGCCGGGGGCCACAAGGGACGCGCCGCCGACCTCTTGGGCGTCTCCCGCCCGAGGCTCAATCGCCTGATCGAGAAGTACGGATTGAAATGAGGGCGGCGTCGTTGCGCGCGAAGTTCCTGCTCATCGTGCTGCTCGGGGCCGTGCTGCCACTCGCTCTCATAGGCTTCTGGCTCACTCGTACAGCGGTCCGGTCGGGACGCGCGCTCCTCCGCGGCCAGCTGGAGGCGGCGCTCGGCGGCATCGCCTCCGACGTTCAAGGGAAGTGGACGCTGCGCGAGGGTGAGCTGCAGCTGCTCGCGAACAACAGTGTGGTACGGACCGCGCTGGCCGTGCCGGCCGCTCGGCTCGCGATGCCGGATTCGGAGTATCTCCTTCAGCTGTTCTCCGCCGTTCACAACGCGATTCCGTCAGTCAGCTACGTGGACGGGAGCGGCCGCGAGCGGTGGTCTTTCCACGAGGCCGAGACAGGCCTTTCGGCAGATTCCGCCCGCGGCGTGGCACGCACCCCAGCGGTCCAGTCGCGCACGTTCCTCGTCGAGATGCCCGTGCGGTCCGAGGATGGACGGGTCCTGGGTGCGCTCCGGGCGCGCGTCCGACTGTCGGGTGTCCTCGCCTCCGATTCCGGCCAGTATCTTGTGCCGGGCGCCGTGCTGGCGGTGCTCGACTCGCGGGGCGTGCTGTTCTCGTCCGCGCCCGACTCGCTGGACCTCCCCACGCCCGCCGCCCATCCGGGGTGGGAGATCGTGGCGCGCGCCCTCGAGTCCCCGCCGCTCCGGCTCGTGCTCGCGGCGGCCTCCGCCCCATTCGTACGGCCGTTTGAGCGCGCCGCTCGCGTGGGCCTCAGCCTGTTGATGGGCGTAGTGCTCATCGCGCTCCTAGTGAGCGCGATCCTCACGGGTCGCGTCGCGGGGTCGCTGGAGCGTATGGCCGTTGCGGCGGAGGCGGTTGCCGGCGGAGATCTCCAGCGGAGCGTCGAAGTAAGCGGCAAGGACGAGATCGGCCGCCTCGCTGAAGCGTTCAACGCCATGACCGAGAGCTTGCGGCGGACGCTTGCGGAACTCTCTCAGCAGCGGGCGTTGGCCGCGGTTGGGGAGTTCGCCGCCTCCCTCTCACACGAGGTGCGGAACTCGCTGACGGCCATTCGCATCGACCTCCAGCACGCCGTGCGTCAGCTTTCCGGCGAGAGCGCCGCAGCGCCGCTCGTGATGCGTACCCTCGACACCGTGCGCCGGCTCGATTCGACGGTCACCGGGGCGCTGCGCGTGGCGCGGAGCGGGCAGAACCCGATGAGCCGCGTTGATCTCGCGCTGCTGCTCCGGCGGGCGATGGCGAGCGCCGAACCCTCGTTCGCGGAGAGTGAGGCGTCGCTCGAGCCGCTGGCGCTGGAGTGCGAGCCGGTGGAAGTGGACGGCGACGCTGCCGCCCTGGAGCAGCTGTTCCTCAATCTCCTGCTGAATGCGGCCCAGGCGCTCACGGCCGGCGGGCACGCGCACGTCGCGGTGGACTGTGGCGACGACCGGGTGGTCGTCCGGATCAGCGACAACGGGCGCGGCGTCGAGTGGAGCGAATTGGCTGAGGTCGGGACGGTCCTCCGCAGCAGCAAGCCCGAGGGGACCGGACTGGGGCTGCCGATTGCGCGGCGGATCGCCGCCGCGCACGGCGGCGAGTTGCGCATCGAGAGTGTGGCAGGCAAGGGTACCACCGTCATCGTGGTCCTGCCAAGGCGGCAACTGCTTCCGAACGGACGCGCGTGAGCGCCTAGCGGCGCACTCCCACTATCAAGTCCGCGGGGCCCTTGAGCCGGATGCGGCGGACGTCCGTCAGCCCCGCCGTCCTCAGCCAGGAGGCGTACTCGTCCTCCGTGTAGGTGCCGCCCGCTTCGGTTCCCACCAGCATGTTGATGGCGAACAGCACCGCCTGCCTCGGTCCGGTGCGGTCGGGCTCCAGGATGAAGTCCTGGACGACGACCCGTCCGCCCGGCGCCAGGGCGCGAGCGGCGCGGGCCAGGAGGTCGCGATTGCCGTCCGGCCCCAGCATGTGACAGATGCTGGAAAGGAAGACGAGGTCGAAATCCCTGCCGAGATCGTCGCGCCTGAGGTCGCCCGCGCGGGTCGTGATCCGCGTGGCGAGGCCCGCGTCGCCGATGTGGCCTTCGGCGATCGGCAGGACCGTCGGGAGGTCGAGCACGACCGCCGTCAGGTTCGGGTTCGCCTGTGCGAAGGCGATGGCGTACGCACCGGAGCCTCCGCCCACGTCGAGCATGCGCCGGATTGGCGATGCGCCGATCGCTTCGACCACGAGGGGGGCCCGGACCGCCGCTCCCCGATGCATCGCGGCGATGAACGGCACCGTCCAGTCGTCGCCGCGCTCCCGCATCTCGGCCCTGAGCGCCGTGTGCCCCACGCGTACCGCTTCGGTCAGGGACGACCAGGTCGTCCACAGGCTCAGGTTGTGCCGCAGCGCGATGCGCGCGTCGTCCGGGGAGCCGGCCACGAGAAACCGCCCCGCGAGCGGTGTGTTCTCATAGCCGTCGCCCGCGAGCCGCATCACGTCAAGGGCCACCAGCGCGTTCAGCAGCAATTCCGTGGCGCGCCGGTCGGTGCCGCAGCGCTTCGCCACGGTCTCCGCCGTCGCGCCCCCGCCCACCGCGGTGAACACGTCCAGTTCGATAGCGGTGAGCATGATCCGGCTCTCCTGGTAGCCGCGGATCGCGCCCATCAGCTCGTCGGGGACCACGCCCGCGGTGTCCCGCGCCTTCAGAGCCGCGAGGTGCTTCGCGCGGCCCGCCAGGATCTCGGTCTTCACCGACGCGGCGTCGCCGTTCGCGAGCCGCGTCACCGGTCGGCCCTCGCCGAAATGCTGGCGCACGATCTCCGGGACGTCCGCCGGCGTCACACCCGAGTACCAGGTGCCGTCCGGATAGACGACCAGGTTGGGCCCGCGGTCGCACAGCCCCAGCGAGCCGGTCGTCGTGAGCTGGACGGTGTCGCCGAGGCCGGCGGCGCCGATCTCGCGGCGCAGCGCCTCGATCACCGCGGCGGAGCCGCGCGCCGAGCAGCAGGGCGCGCCGTCCGGCTTCTTCTGGTCGCAGGCGAGGACGTGGTACGTGAACGGCTGCATGCGCTAGTCCGCGGCGTGCGCGGTCGCGCGAGCGCCGCCGGAGATGTGCTGGCCGATCAGGATCTTGCTGATCTCTTCGCGCTGGATCTGGTTCGTGCCCTCGTAGATCTGCGTGATCTTCGCGTCCCGCATGTACTTCTCGATCGGGTAGTCGCGCATGTAGCCGTAGCCGCCGAACACCTGGACGGCGTCGATCGTGACCTGCACCGCGATGTCGGCGGCGAACAGCTTGGACATCGCCGAGTACATCGTCGGCCGCTCCTTGGGCTGCGAGTCGATGTAGCGCGCGGTGGCGTAGATGAGGGCGCGCGCCGCCTCGATCTTGGTCGCCATGTCGGCCAGGCTGAACCGCAACCCCTGGAAGGCGGAGACCGGCGAGCCGAACTGCCGCCGCGTGCACGCGTAGGCCACGGCGAGGTCCAGCGCGCCCTGCGCGATCCCCAGCGCCTGCGCGCCCACGCCCGGCCGCGACGCGTCGAAGGTGCGCATCGCCGTGATGAAGCCCGTGCCCTCCCGCCCGATCAGGTTCTGGGCGGGGACGCGGCAGTCCTGGAAGACGAGCTCGCGCGTCGCGGAGGCGCGGATGCCCATCTTGTCCTCCTTCTTGCCGAAGGAGAACCCCGGCGTGTCCTTCTCCACCACGAGGAAGCTCGCGCCCCTCGGCCCCTTCGCCGGATTGGTCAGCGCGATGACGGAGTAGATCTCCGCCTCGCCGCCGTTCGTGATCCACTGCTTCGTGCCGTTCAAGACGAAGTCGTCGCCGTCCCGAATCGCGGTAGTGCGGATGCCGCCCGCGTCGGAGCCCGCGTCGGGCTCCGTGAGCGCGAACGCCGCGAGCCGCTTCCCGGCCGCGATGTCGGGGAGGAAGCGCCGTTTCAGCTCGTCGCTCCCCGAGATGAGGATCGGCATGGTGCCCAGCGCCGTGCCCGCCAGCGCCAGCGCGATCCCGCCGCACGCCTTCGACAGCTCCTCGGTCACCAGCACCAGGTTCATGGTCGGCGTGCCGTTCGCGATCCCCTCGTACGCCTCGGGGATGAAGGTGCGGAAGAGATCCGAGGCCGCGAGGGTGCGCACCACCGGCCAGGGGAACTCCCCGGTGCGGTCGTACGCCGCGGCGACGGGCCGGATCTCCCGTTCCGCGATCTCCCGCGCCAGGTCGCGGATCGCGGTCTGGTCTTCGCTCAGGCCGTAGTCGAGCACGTGGCCGTCCTCCCTATGAGATCGCGCCGGCGGTCGCCGGCTCCGTCCACAGCACCGGACGCTGCACCAGCAGCGCACCGTCCTTGAAGACGAAGCGCAGATGCTGCTCGGGAAAGACCGCTGCGAACGAGCTGACGTCGATGTGACCGCTCAGCGAGCCCTTGGTGGCCAGCTGCTGGAGCCGCTCGACCAGGAGCAGCACGTCGAGATTGAGATCGCGCACCTCTACGGAGATGCCGGTGCGTGACATGTCGGGGGTCGCAACGAGATCCCCTTCCGGGTAGAGCCCTTCATAGGTGTCGGCCAGGCCTTCCAGCTCCTGCACGGCACGCGCGACGTCCTTCGTCCGGAAGCTCACCGTGCCGTTCAAACGCTGCACCCGCGGCTCGACGATCTCCAGACGCTCGCCGCGGTACGGCTGCGGCCGCGCCCGCGTGTAGTCGGGATGGGCCCACTCGATCTTCACCGCACCGCCCAGCTCCACCTTCAGCCGCACCAGCTGCCCCCCGCTCTCCGTGTGCACGAAGAACTCACCCCCCGGGATCGCGCCCTGCGACGCCTCGGGAATCTCCCCGAGCATCCGCACCAGCTCACCCGTGATCGTCGGGAGGCAGGGACCGGCCGAGGGCTGGATATGCCGCACGACGATCATCCCCGTCGGCGCATCGAACTCGAGCCAGTCGCCCGGCACCGCCGCCAACCGCTGTTGCACCCCCTCCGGCAGCTCGCCGAGCCGCACACCCCCGTAGCACCCCGCGTCGTAGAACATTTGGAAATCCCCTGGTTACACTCGGGATTCAGGCTCTAAAGAAGACCCCCCTCGCCGAAGCTGTTCGGACGGAGGGTGGCCAATCACCGGACTGGCTGACCGCGCTCCCAAGTCGCAAATTCTGGGCCGGATGACGACCCTTCGGCTGCGAAAGGCTTGCCATGTCGCGATTTGACCCGCATTCGTTCTTCGACACCGACCAGCCGCGCACGCATCACCTCACGCTCGAGATCACCGTGGATTTCGAGCGCCAGCGCGTCGCCGGTCGCGTCCAACTGGACCTCGGCGGGCCGTCCTCCGGCCCGCTCGACCTCGACACCAGGGGCCTCGCGATCGCGGCGGCGGCGACGGGCACGGGCGAGCCGATCCCGTTCGCGCTCGGCGCCGAGGATCCGATCCTGGGCCGCCGCCTGCGGCTCGATCTGCCGCCGGGCACGAAGCAGGTCGCCGTCACCTACGAAACGGCGCCCGAGGCGGTGGGGTTGCAGTGGCTCGCGCCCGAGCAGACGGCGGGCAAGCGCCATCCGTTCCTGTTCACGCAGTTCCAGCCGATCCATGCACGCACGATGATCCCGTGCCAGGACACGCCGATCGTGCGCGCGCCGTACCGCGCCGCGGTGACCGTACCGGACGCTCTGACGGCGGTGATGTCGGCCGCGCCGTCGCAGGCGAAGGGAAGCGCGTCGAAGGGGAGACGGACGCTGTCTTTCACGATGCCGCAGGCGGTGCCGTCGTACCTGATCGCGCTCGCGGTGGGCGATCTGACGTCGCGCGACCTCAGCCCGCGCTCCCGCGTGTGGGCGGAGAGCGCCACGGCGGACGCGGCGGCCTACGAGTTCGCCGGCATCGAGGAGATGATCCGCGCCGCCGAGCGGTTGTTCGGGCCGTACGAGTGGGACCGCTACGACATGCTCGTGCTGCCGCCCTCCTTCCCGTACGGCGGGATGGAGAACCCGCGGATGACGTTCCTCACGCCGACGGTGCTGGCGGGGGACCGGTCGCTCGTGGACCTGGTCGCGCACGAGCTGGCGCACTCGTGGACGGGGAACCTGGTGACCAACGCCACGATGGACCACTTCTGGCTGAACGAGGGGTTCACCGTGTGGGCGGAGCGGCGCATCCTCGAGGCGCTGCACGGCGAGGAGGCGGCGGCGCTCGGCTGGGCCATCGGGCAGAACGCGCTCGACGAATCGCTCGCGCGGTTCCCCGCCGATTCGCCGTACACGCTGCTCCGGACCGATCTCGAGGGGGTGGACCCGGACGAGGTCTACTCCTCGATCCCGTACGAGAAGGGGGCGCGGTTCGTCGTGACCTTGGAGCGCGCGGTGGGGCGCGAGCCATTCGACCGCTTCATGCGCCGCTACATCGACCGGTTCCGCTTCACCTCCATCACCACCGAGGAGTTCGTGATGTTCCTCGAGACGGAGCTGCCGGGCGTGGCGAAGCGCGTGGATGCGGACGCCTGGCTGCACCGGCCCGGGATGCCGGCGGGCGCGCCGGTCTTCCGCTCGGAGAAGCTCGAGGCGCTCGGGGCGCTGGCGCAGAGCTGGAACGGGGGCGCGCGGCCTTCCAAGGACGAGGCCGCGCACTGGAATGCGAACGAGCTGCTGCTCTACCTCCAGCACCTGCCGCGCCCGCTCGACGAGTTCTCCTGCCGGTGGCTGGACGCGCAGTTCACTCTCACACAGCAGGGCAACTACGAGGTCCTGGTCGAATGGCTGACGATCGCGGCCGCCTCGGACTACGAGCCGGTGTTCCCGCGGATCCGGGAGGTGCTGACGGCCGTGGGGCGGATGAAGTACCTGCGGCCGCTGTACGGGGCGCTGGGCGGCCACGCGCGCACGCGCTCGCTGGCGCGGGAGGTGTTCAAGGAGGCGGCACCCGGTTACCACGCGCTCTCGCGGCGCGTCGTGGAGTCGGTAATGGAGAAGTATGAGAAGTGAGGTGTGAGAAGTGAGAGGTGAGACGGCGAAGTGAGACGTGAGAGGTTGATGTGAGACGTGAGAGGGGCCACGAGCCATGAGTGATGACGTGCGGCTGCCCGACAATGCCTTCCGGCCACTCGAGCCCGGCGAGCGGTACGAGCCGGTGATTGCGCCGGCGGAGCAGGTGCCCGAAGTCACGCTGCGCTCGGTGGTGCAGGGGTTCTTCTGGTCGGTGGTGTTCTCGGCGGCCGCCACCTACATCGCCTTGAAGCTCGGCCAGGGGATCGAGTCGGCGATCCCGATCTCCATCCTGGCCGTCGGCTTCTCCGTCTTCGTGGTGCGCTTCCTCCAGTCGCGCGCGTCGAGCCTACTGGAGAACGTGAACGTCCTGGCGATCGGGGCCACGTCGGGGATCATCGCCGGCGGCTCCGTCTTCACCATGCCCGCCGTCTACATCCTGGGGCTCGAGGGGCGGTCGTCGTTCCTCCAGATCTTCCTCGTGCCGCTGCTCGGCGCCATCCTCGGGATCTTCTTTATGGCGCCGTTCCGCCGCTATTTCGTGCGCGACCTGCACGGGAAGCTGCCGTATCCCGAGGCTCGGGCCACCACCGAGATCCTGGTCGCGGGCAAGCGCGGGGGCCGGAGCGCGATCGTGCTCTCGTACTCGGCGGTGCTCGCGGCGGTCTTCGATTTCGTCGGCCCTTCGATGCGGGGCTGGGCGGAGAACTTCTCGACCGCGTCCATCGGGGCGCTGGGCGGCTTCACGGAGAAGGTGAAGGCCGTCTTCACCATGAACACGTCGGCCGCGGTGCTCGGGCTCGGCTACATCATGGGGCTCGACTACGCCGCCATCATCATGGCGGGCTCGATGGTGTCGTTCTTCGTGCTCGTGCCGCTGTTCGCCTACCTCGGGCAGTACATCCCCGGCGCGATCTCGGCGGGCGCGGAGCCGCTGAAGGCGCTGCCGGCCGACCAGATCTTCTCGCTGTACGTGCGGCCGATCGGGATCGGCGGGATCTTCGCGGCCGGGCTGCTCTCGATCCTGAAGATGGCGCCGGTGATCGGGCAGGCGACGCGGCAGGCCCTGGGCGAGGTCGTCCGCCTGGTGAAGGGGAAGGGCGCCGCCGAAGCAGTGCGCACCGACCGGGCGCTCCCGATGTCCGCCAACCTCCTCGGGATCCTCGTGACCGGGCTCGCGGTGCTGCTGTACTTCCGCTTCTCCGTGCTCGCCGGCGAGCCGCGCGGGCTGGTCCTGGCCTTCGTCGCCGCGGCGCTCACGCTCGTCATCGCCTTCCTGTTCGCCGCCGTCTCGGCGTGGGCGATCGCGATGATCTCGATCACGCCCATCTCCGGGATGACGCTGACGACGCTGATCGTCACCGCGGTGGCGCTCTCGGCGCTGGGGCTCGCGGGCGAGGGCGGGATGCTCCAGGTGCTGCTGATCGGTGGCGTCGTCTGCACGGCGCTCTCGATGAGCGGCTCGCTCGTCACGCAGTACAAGATCGGCTACTGGCTCGGGGCCACGCCGCGCCGGATCGAGATCGGGAACATGGTCGGCTCGGTGGCGGCGGCCGCTGCCACGACGGCGGTCATCCTGCTGATGGCCCGGGTGTACGGGTTCGCGCCGGGGCCGGGCCATCCGCATCCGCTCCCCGCGCCCCAGCCCAACGCGATGGCGGCGGTGCTCCGCGGCGTGATGGGGACGGGGGGCGCCCCCTGGCTGCTCTACGGGCTGGGCGCCGTGTTCGCCGTGGCGGCAGAGATGTGCGGCGTCTCCGGGCTCGCTTTCGCGCTCGGGATGTACCTCCCGATGGAGCTGAACTCGCCGCTCGTGCTGGGGGCGGCGATCGCGTGGCTCCTGCGGCGTTCGTCGCAGGACGCAGTGCTCGCCAAGGCGCGCCACGACAAGGGGACGCTGATTGCGTCGGGCTTCATCGCGGGCGGGGCGCTGGTGGGTGTGCTCGCCGCCCTGCTCAAGTTCGTCGAGGACACGGCGCACGTCGTCATCGTGCCCGACCTGACGGGGATCGCCGTGCTCGGAGTCGGCCCCTGGATCGCGGGTTGGTCCAACTGGATCGGCCTCGGCGTGTTCCTGCTGCTCGGCGCCGGCGTGTATGCGGATGCCCGAAGAGCAAAGCGCGAGGCGTGAGACGACGATCCCCTGCGTCTCACGCCTCGCGGCTCACGAGCGGTCGGTCAGCTGTGGCAGCCGCTCTTGAAGCCGTCCACGCGGTTGCGCAGCGTGGGCACGTACGTACCCAGAATCCGCGATGTCTGAGCGCTGTCGAGTTGGGCGGCGTCTGTGATGTCGTGCTGGACCTCGGTCAGCAGCGAATCGAGCAGCGTCGCCTTGCTGCAGTCCTTGTCATGCGCGGCGGCGTCCAAGATGGTCGGGATGCGCATCAGATCCGCCAAGCCTAGGTAGTAGGTGTAGCGCATCCGGGCCAGGCTGGCCGGCGTGATGGCCCGGCCCTCGGCCAGGACCATTGCGGCGCTGTCATACTGCTTGCTATTCAGCCAGTGCGCGCCAGCCCGGAGGAGGACGGCGGACGCGTACTGGTGCAGGGCGGTGTCGCTCTCGGCCTGCCGGGCCATGACCACGGCCGAGTCGAACTCACCGTGGTCGTAGAGGTAGAGCGCGTAGACCGCTGCGCCGAGACGGTTGCGGGGATCCAAGGCGCGGAAGTGGCGGATCGCGTCGAGCCCCCGCGCGGTATCGCCCCGGTTGCGGAGCAGCGTCGCCAGGTGCAGCCAGGGCGTAGGATCGTTGGGGACCTTCGCGGTGCCGCGCTCCGCCCACGCGAAGTCCTGGTTCTCGTTGCCGCTTCGCTCGGCCGCCTCGGTCGCGGCCGCGATGAGCGCCGAGTCAAGGATCGTGCTATCGGCGGCGTACGCCAGCTCGAAGTTGGCGGACGCCTCCACCCAATGCTGCTGGCTCGCCCGAAGGATGCCGAGCTCGACATAGTACCAGGGATTGGTCGACTCCAGGCGGATCGCCGTTGCGTATTCCGCGGCGGCGTCGTCGAGCCGCGCGCGGCAGGCCAGGGTGAACGCCAGGTCGCCGTGGTTGCGCGCATTGTTCGGGGCGGACGTCACGGCGCTGCGGAAGAGGAGGTACGCGGCGTCGCACTGCCCGTTCAGGAGCTGCGCGAGCCCGTTCTGGTACTGCGTGGCGGACGGATCGACCGGTGCGCGCCGGCCGGCTTGGGCCGCGGCGGCCGAATCCAGCCGCGCGGCGACCAGCCGCGCTTGGGCGGCGGCGCGCTCGAGCAGGGACGTCGAGTCGCCCGGCGAGGTCGTGGCGGCCGTCGCCGCGGCGCTCTGCTGAGCGTGCGCGAGGGCGGGCAGGGCAAGGGCACCCGTCACGACGGCGGTGATGCCGGCGAGATAACGGCGAACAAGAGCCATATCCATGCTGCTACTCCCTTTCGACTGTGGTCACGGGCCCGGAGGCGGAGCGCCCGCCGCCGCGGTCCGGCGGTAGACGAGCAATAAAGATGCCGCGACGCCGTTCCCTGCGCCAGCGGAATGGTCGCGCCTGCCAGGGGTGTCGTAGCGCCTTGTCATATCAGGGTTTGGCGCATCGGCCCAGCAGCTCATTGATCCGCGTCCGGGCCTGCGTCAGGACCCCCGTGAGGACCTGGTTGATCTTGGTGCTGTCGCCGACGGCCTTGCCCTCCTCCAGGTCGTGCCGCACCGAGGTCTCGAGGGTGTCCACCCGGTGCGCCTCGGCGCAGTCCTTCTTCTGGGCCGCGTCGGTGTAGAGCGGGCCCAGGCGCTGCACGTTCGTGTAACCCAGGAACAGCGAGAACTGCGCGCGACGGGCGGCGGGAGCGTAGGCGCGGCCCTCCGCGAGGACCTGCGACGCCTGCACGAGGTCCCTGGCCTGGAACAGGTTCGCCCCGACGCGGAGATACACGGGCCACGCGTAGGGCCAGAGCGTCGAGTCGGCCGCGGCCTGGCGGGCCAGCGCCAGCGATGAGTCGTACTGCTCGAGGCCGACCAGGTAACTCGCGTACAGCGCGGCGCCGATCAGCTGGTCCGGGGCCAGCGCACGGAAGTGCCGCATCGCGGCCAGGCCCTCCGCGGAGTCGCTCTGGCGCAGCAGGGTCGCCAAGCGGAGCCAGGGCACGGGATCGTCGGGATAGCGCGCGACGGCGATCCGCGACCAGGTCAGCAGCTCCGGCACGAACCTGCCGCGCTCCATGCAGTTGCTGACGGCGTCCACGAAGCGGCGATCGATGACGGAGCTGTCCAGGCCCGCCGCGGCCTCGTAGTTCGCGCCCGCCTGCTGCCAACGCTCCTGCTTCGCGCGCACGGAGGCGAGGCCGACGTAATACCACGGATTCGTGGGCTGGAGGCGCGTCGCAGCCGCGTACTCGTTTCCGGCCTCCTCCCAGCGTCCGAGGCCGGCCAGGGTGTAGCCCAGGTCGCCGTGATAGCGCGCGCTGTTCGGGCTCGCGGCCAGCGCCGTCTGGAGCGGCGCCAGCGCGGAGTCGAACTGGCGCTTGCCGAGCTGGGCGACGCCCGCGAGGTACTGCGTCAGGGCGGGATCGGTTCGAGCGGCGCGTCCCCGCGCCGCCTCGCGTTCCTCCCGCGACGCGACGAGGCGCGCGCGCATGGCCGCGATCTCGAACAGGGAGGAGTCCTGCGCCGCCGCGGGAGCGGCTCCCGGAGCCTGGGCCGCCGCCCCGCAGGGAAGCGCGATGGCCGCGGAGACCAGTGCCGTGCCGATGAGACCGAGTCGAAGCTGCCGCGCTGCCATGCCGCTGCTCCGCTGAAGCGTGGGGTCGCCAGGGACGTGCGTGCGCAGTAAGCATGCCGCCCGCGGTTCACGATTGCCAGCGGCGGGGAGGCTCCTACCGGGCAGCCCGGACGTTATCCCTGAAGCGGTCCCGCAGATCGGCTCCGCCCGCCAGGTGCTCTCGCTGCGCGATGGTATCGAGCCTTTCGACCCTATCGTCCGGCTTCGGGTGGGTGGCGAAGAACTCGGACACCGGCCCCTCGCCCGCGTGGCTGTTGAGCCGCGCGACGAACGCGGCCAGGCCGCCCGGATCGTACCCGGCGGCGCTGGCGTACTCCAGCCCGAGGCTGTCGGCCTCGAGCTCGTCGTCGCGCGAGAGTCCCATGAACAGGGCGTTGGAGCCGGTCCCCACCACCTTGTCGAGCGTCGCGCCCTGGATGTCGAGCTGGTCGCGCACCTCGCGCATCGTGTCCGACTTGCGGATCTGGTTGATCACGTGTTTCCGGTTCACGTGGCCGACTTCGTGGGCCAGCACGCCGGCCAGCTCCGCCTCGTTCTGCATGAGGGCGAGCGCGCCCCGCGTCACGAACACGTACCCGCCCGGCGCGGCGTAGGCGTTGACCGTCGGGGTCTCGAGCACCGCGAAGTGGTAGACGATGTCGCCGCGCGGGTCCTGGCTCGCGACGGTGAGACCGACCAGGTTGACGTACCGCATGAGCGTGGTGTCGGTGGAAACCGGGTAGCGCCCCGCGATCGTCGCCGCGATCCCGCGCCCGATCTCGACTTCCTTCTCCGTGCTGATCGGCAGGAGCGTGCGGACGATGTTCGCCGCCTGGCGCAGGCGGTCGAGGATGCCCTGGGCCGCGGCCGGTGGCGCGGCGGCGACCATGAGGCAGGCGGCCGCGCCGAGCCCTGCGCCGAGCCGGTGGACGCGGTTCATGGCTGCCTCCCGGCGGAATCGCTCTTCACCGCGTACGGGCCGAGCCCCCCGGTGCGCATGAAGTCCTCGAGCGAGACGGCGCCCACCACGAACGCGTCCAGCCGCCGAATCGCGGCGCTGTCCGGCGTCACCGGCACGTCGCCCCCCGGCGTCTTCACGCGATCCACGCCCCGCGCGCCGGCGGTCGCGACCACGCTCGCCTGCCGCTGGTCGCCCACCGCGGCGATCCCGCTGGCCAACAGGTTGCGCCCGCCGCTGCGCGCGCCCGGATCGAGCAGCGCGTCGGCGAAGCTCGGGTTCATCACCGAGCGGCGGAACACGATCCGGCCGACGCTCCCGTCCGGGGCGCGCTCCACCAGCCGCCCCGCCGCCGGCCCCGGCGCGCGGCCGTTCCGGTCGAACACCACGGCTGCGCGGACCAGCGGGTCCTGACCCAACACGTGCTGCTCCAGCGGCGTCGCGCCAAGCGCCGTCACCACCGCGGCCCGCGTCCCTTCGCCGATGAGGATGTCCGGGCTCCCCATCGTCTGGCCGTCCGCGGTCCGCCGGATCTCCGCGCGCCACCTCGGCGGCGCCGAGAAGTAATCCACGCGCATCACGAGCGCGAGCGTGTCCGTCCGTGGATCGGTGGTGCGCCGGCTCACCAGCTTCCCGCCCGCCCACTTCCCGGGGACGTACACCACGTCGGTCCACTCCGCCTTCTGCGCCTCGGCCGCGGACGCCGTGCCGGCGGCCAGCAGCGCCGCGAGCGCGATCCGCCGCGCCACCCCATGCCCGGTTCTCATCTGACCGCCTCCCCGCCGGCGGCGCGCGTCCCGGCCGCCGCCCTGCGTCCCAGCAGTTCGTAGATCGCCACCGGCCGCTCTTTCCCCTTCACCTTCACGTCGCCCAGGGGGCGCACGTCGAAGCGGTCGCCGAGCTTCGCGAGGGTGAACTCGCTCACGATGATCCCGGTGTGGAACTCCTTGTTGGCGCTCTCGAGGCGCGAGGCCAGGTTCACGCCGTCGCCGATCACCGTGTAGTCGAGCTTGTGATCCAGCGAGCCGATGTTCCCGACCACCACCTCGGCGGTGTTGATGCCGACGCCGATGTGGATGTCCGGCTTCCCCTCCGCCGCCCACCGCTTCGCCAGCTCGGCCGTCTTCGCCTGCATCGCCAGCGCGCAGTCCGCCGCCCGATCCGCGTGGTCCGGGTGCGGCACCGGCTCGCCCCAGAACGCCATCACCGCATCGCCGATGAACTTGTCCAGCGTCCCGCCGGCCTGCTTGACGATCGCCGCCATCTCCGAGAGGTACTCGTTCAGGAACTCGATCACTTGGTGCGGCTCCAGCTTCTCGGAGATCGAGGTGAAGCCGCGAATGTCGCTGAACAGGATCGTCAGCTCCGCCCGCCGCCCGCCGAGGTTGATCTTCGACGGGTCCTCCGCCAGCTGCGCCACGTACTCCGGCGCGACGTATTTGGAGAACATCTCGCGGATCTGCCGCTTGTGCCGCCCCTCGGTCATGTAGTTGACCGCCATCCCGCCCGTGAACGTCAGCAGGATGGCGAGCGCGGGCGACGCCGCGTCGAGCCAGACGCCTCCGGCGCCGAACAGGCCGAGGGTGAGCGCCACATACGCCAGCGTGAGGCCGACGCCCGCCGCGGCGCTCCACCACACCGACTCGATGAACGACGCCGCCACGCCCGCCAGCAGGGCGGCGAGCACGATCGCAGCCAGGTTGGCCGCGGGGCGCGCCCGCGTCAGGAAGTCCCCGGTCAGCAGGTTGTCGGCCAATGTCGCGTGGATCAGCACGCCCGGATCGGCAGGGCCGAACGGATTGGCGCGCGCCTCGAACAGCCCCGCGCCCGACGCGCCGACGAACACGATCTTGTCCTTCAGCGCCGCGAGCGGCACCTCGGGCGTCCGGCCCGAGGCGAGCTGCGCGTACGAGTTGAGGATCTGCGCCACCGGGTAGATGCGATACGTCTCGACGCCGCGCCGGGGATCGCGATAGGGGCCGCGCCACTTGAGGAGCAGCCCGCCCCCATCCAGCGGCACCGTGAGCGAGCCGAGCGCGAGGACGCGCGAGCCGAACCGCGCCGGCCCCGAGCGGAACCGCGCCGAGTCCGCGACGGCCGCGGCGGCGAGGCCCAGGGCCGGATAGGCACGGCCCCGGAAGCCGTAGAAGAGCGGGACGCGGCGCGCCGTGCCGTCCACAGCGTCGGGCGTGAAGTTGATGCTCCCCACCGCGCGCGATGCGTCGAGCAGGGCGCGGTACGGGTGCTCGACCCCCTGGAACGCCTGTCCGGCCGAGAGCCCGGAGACGGGCCACGCGAAGTCCGCGAGCCGCGCCAGAGCGACGCTGTCCTCGCGGTATGCGGCCAGCCGTGCCGCGCCCGCGTCGAACTCCTGCTGGAACGAGAGGGTCTGCACGACGTTCCCCACCGCCCGGGCTTCGGCCGCGAACGCGCTGTCCCGCGCGGGGTTCGGCAGATCGGGATCGGGGAAACCGAAGTCGAACGCGATGACCTTCGCGCCGCCCGCGGACAGATACCGGACGACCATCGCCCACACGTCGCGCGGCCATGGGAAGCGCCCGACCGAGCGCCGCAGCAGGTCGAGGCTCAGCTCGTCCACGTCCACGATCACGATGCCGGTGTCGGCGCGTGTCCGGTCGTGCAGCGTCCGGAAGCGCCAGTCGAGCGTCTTCAGCTCGAGCGACTGCATCGGGTAGGTGCCGTGCAGCACGGTCAGGATCAGCGCGACCGCCGCTCCCACGGCCAGGCCCAGGACGCTGCGTCGTACGTGCGGGCGCATCCGCCAATGGTAGCGTGCGAGGCGCGGCCCGCGCCACCGCGTGCTCGATCCGGAGCTGGACCCGGAGACCTCCGGGCGGGCGCACGAGCGCCGACGCTGCATCCCTGCGCCAGCGACCACCTCGGGCTCGGCGCAATCCGCATCGCTACGGACCCGTCGCGCCGCGCCGCCGAACGGCTGTCCGAAAGGAAAAGGGAGCGAATTCCTCAGCGGTTAGTGTCCTGTGCAGGCGCAAGATTTGCGGGTCCGAAACTGGGCCTACGCGTTGTAGTGCGACCCCTGGCGGGAGATCGCTGCGGCTATGCCCACAGTCGAGACGCCCATCCTGGACGAGACCATCGTCGACAAGTACGAGGAGCGACGCGCGAATCTCGTCCCGATTCTGCAGGAAATCCAATCCACATATTCCTATCTGCCGGAAGAGCTGCTCCGCCGAGTATCGCGGAAGCTGCATGTGCCGCTCTCCGACGTGTACCAGCTCGCGACCTTCTACCGGTGCTTCAGCCTGAAGCCTCGCGGCCGGCACGTGGTGCAGGTGTGTCTCGGGACCGCGTGCCACGTGCGGGGCGGACCGAAGATCCTGGACCGGGTCGAGACGGAAACGGGCACGGTGGGTCTCGGGACGAGCCCCGACATGGAGTTCGTCGTCGAGACGGTGCGCTGCCTGGGATGCTGCGGTTTGGCCCCGGTGCTGCGGGTGGATAAGGACATCTATGCCACGCTGGAGCAGAGCAAGATCAAGCGCGTGCTGAACCGCTATCGCAAGAAGCGCCCTGCCGGAAAGGACGCGACCGATGGTTGAGCGCGTGCATCACATCACGGACCTCGAGGAGCTGGAGCGGGTCGCGATCCACGGGCGGGCGTCGCTCTATCCCGAGCGGATCAAGATCCTCGTCGGCATGGCCACGTGCGGGCGTGCCGCCGGCGCCGAAGAGGTGCTCGAGAAGGTGCGCAAGGTGGTCGCGGAGAAGAAGCTCCCCTACATCGTCGCCGAAACCGGGTGCATCGGCTGGTGTTCACAGGAGCCGCTGCTCGACATCTGGGTGCCGGGCCGCCCGCGGGTCACCTACGGCCGGGTGAAGCCGAAGCAGGTGCCCGAGATCCTCGCGGCGCTGCCGGAGGCGAAGCCGAAGCTGGCGCTGGCGATCATGACGGGGGACGACAACCCCCTCACCGGCAAGCACGCGGACTACTGCAACGGCCACGGCTCGAAGGTGGATGGGCTGCCGAGTTACGCGGAGCTCCCGCTGTTCCGCCGGCAGCTCCGGATCGTGATGCGCAACTGCGGCATTCTGGATCCGGCGAGCCTCGAGGAGTACGCGGCGCGCGGAGGCTATCGCTCGCTGTGGAAGGCGCTCTGGTCGCTGAAGCCCGAGGACGTGGTGCGCGAGGTGACGGAGAGCGGGCTGCGGGGGCGGGGCGGTGCCGGGTTCCCCACGGGGCGGAAGTGGCAGGCAGTGCGCGACGCCAAGGGGAGCCCCAAGTACGTGATCTGCAACGCGGACGAGGGCGACCCCGGCGCGTACATGGACCGGGGCGTGCTGGAGGGCGATCCGCACAGCGTCATCGAGGGGATGATCATCGGCGGGTACGCGCTCGGCGCGCACGAGGGCGTGATCTACGTGCGCGAGGAGTATCCGCTGGCCGTCTCGCGCGTGACCGAGGCGATCCATCAGGCGGAGCGCGCCGACCTGCTCGGCGACGACATCCTCGGATCGGGCTTCCGGTTCCACATCGAGGTGGCGCAGGGCGCCGGCGCCTTCGTGTGCGGGGAAGAGACGGCCCTCATCGCCTCGATCGAGGGGCGGGTCGGGGAGCCGCGCCCGCGGCCGCCCTACCCCGCCGAGAAGGGGCTGTGGGGCAAGCCGACGTGCATCAACAACGTCGAGACGTGGGCCACGGTCCCGGTGATCGTGTCGCGGGGTGGTGCGTGGTTCTCCGGGATCGGCACCGAGCGGAGCAAGGGGACCAAGGTGTTCAGCCTCGTGGGCAGCGTGGCGAACACGGCGCTCATCGAGGTGCCGATGGGGACGACGCTGCGCGACGTCGTCGAGGAGATCGGCGGCGGCGTGCCCGGCGGCCGCGCGTGCAAGGCGGTGCAGACCGGCGGCCCGAGCGGGGGGTGCATCCCGGCCGAGCAGCTCGATCTGCCGGTGGACTACGAGAGCCTGAATGCCGCGGGCTCCATCATGGGCTCGGGCGGCATGATCGTGATGGACGACCACACCTGCATGGTCGACATCGCGAAGTACTTCATGGATTTCCTCCAGGACGAGTCGTGCGGGAAGTGCTTCAGCTGCCGGGTCGGCACCCAGCGGATGAAGGAGATCGTCACGCGCATCTCGGAGGGGAAGGGCACCGAGCAGGATCTCGACCTGCTCGAGGACGTGGCGTGGATGGTGTCGGAGACGTCGCTGTGCGGCCTCGGCGGGAGCGCGCCCAACCCGGTGCTCTCGACGCTGCGCTACTTCCGCGACGAGTACCTCGCCCACATCCGCGACCACAAGTGCCCGGCCAAGGTCTGCAAGGAGCTGATCACCTACACGATCGATCCGGTGACCTGCAACGGGTGCGGGGCGTGCGTCAGTCTCTGCTCCGGGCAGGCCGTCGTGGGGGAGAAGAACAAGCTGTACACGATCGAGCAGGCGCGCTGCACGAAGTGCGGCGCCTGTCTCGAGTCCTGCAAGTTCGACGCGGTCCTGGTCAACTAGGAACCGACATGGTCCGACTGACGATCAACGGGTCGCCCGTACAGGTGGACGAGGGGTCCACGGTGCTGGAGGCCGCGCGCCTGTACGGCATTCCGATCCCGACGCTGTGCCACGCCGACGGGCTGACGCCGTACGGCGCCTGCCGGTTGTGCGTGGTGGAGGTCGGGACGGCCCCCAAATCCCGGCTCGTCTCCTCCTGTACCACGCGCGCCACCGAGGGGCTGGTGGTGCGCACCAACTCGGCGCGGGTCGAGCGCGCGCGGCGGCTGCTGCTCGAGCTGTACGTCGCGACGAGCCCGCAATCCAAGCGGATTCAGGACCTCGCCTCGGCGATGGGCGTGCGGGAATGCCGCTACGAGGCACAGCACGAGGACTGCATCCAGTGCGGCCTGTGCGTGCGGATCTGCAACGAGCAGATGATGGCGGGGGCGATCGGCTTCTCCGGCCGGGGCACCACCCGCCAGGTCTCGCGCCCGTTCGACCAGACCTCGGAGGTGTGCCGCCAGTGCGGGGCCTGCCTCTACGTCTGCCCCGTGTGCGAGCTGCGCTGTCAGGCCGGCACGGCCGAGTCGGCGCTATGCAACGGGTGCCTGAACTTCTCGCCCCCGTGCTTCAATAGTTACGACGACGCGATGTGTTTCCTGGACCCCTGCCATGCCTGCGAGCTGGCTGGCCCGTTCCGCGCCGACGCGCGGACCAAGATCCGCGCGACCGCTACGGCGCGCTAGCTGGAGACAACCATGAGCCTGACGCGTATCAATTCGTCCGCCGCCACGCTGACCAAGAACCGCACCGAGGACTCGATCAGCCCGTTCAGCGGGATGTGCGCCACGTGCATCGACGGGTGCATCGGGATGTGCGAGATCGGGAAGTCCGCCTACCGCGGGCCGGAGATGATCTACCCGCAGCCGTTCGGGCTGATCACGACCGCCGGGCAGAAGGACTATCCGGTGGACCTCTCGCACTTCACGATCCTGGGCCGGGCGACCGGCGCCTGGGGGATCGAGGCCGACAGCGAGAAGGCGCTGTTCCCCAACGTGGATCTCGAGGTCACGATCGGGAAGAGCCCGGGCGCGATCAAGAGCAGGCTGCCGTTCACGCTCGCGGCGATGGGCTCGACCAACGTGGCCAAGAACAACTGGCCCGGCATCGCGGCGGGCGCCGCCATCACCGGGACGATGATCGCCGTCGGCGAGAACGTCGTCGGGATGGACATGGACGCGAAGTACGCGGACGGCAAGGTCATCTCCGCCACCGACCTCGACTGGCGGGTCAAGTGCTTCCGCGATTGGCAGGAGGACGGCTACGGCGACGTCGTCGTCCAGACCAACGTCGAGGACACCAAGGCCGAGGTGCACGAGTACGCCCTGAAGAAACTCGGCGTCACCACCGTCGAGCTGAAGTGGGGCCAGGGCGCCAAGGACATCGGCGGCGAGGTGAAGATCCGCGACCTGGCCAAGGCGCAGGAGCTCAAGCGCCGCGGGTACGTCGTGCTGCCCGATCCGCTGAACCCGATGGTGATCGAGGCCTTCAAGAGAGGCAACTTCCACGAGTTCGAGCGCCACTCGCGCGTCGGCTTCGTGGACAAGGACGCGTTCCTCAAGCGCGTGGAGCAGCTGCGCAAGCTCGGCGCCAAGCACGTCTTCCTGAAGACGGGCGCGTACCGGCCGGTGGATCTCGCGCGGGCCGTCAAGTTCGCGTCGCTGGCCGAGCTCGACCTGCTCACGGTGGACGCGGCGGGCGGCGGCACCGGGATGAGCCCCTGGCGGATGATGAACGAGTGGGGGATCCCGGGCATCGAGCTGCACTCGCTGCTGCGCGACTACATGCAGCGCCTCGCCACCAAGGGGGCGTTCATCCCGTCCCTCGCGCTGGCCGGCGGGTTCACATTCGAGGACCAGATCTTCAAGGGGCTGGCGCTCGGCGCCCCGTTCACCAAGCTGATCGCGATGGCGCGCGCGCCGCTCGCCGCGGCGATGGTCGCCAAGACGATCGGCAATGCAATCGAGCAGTCGAGCCTGCCGATCTACATCGAGCGATTCGGCACGTCGGTGGACGAGGTGTTCGTCACAGCGTCCGATCTGCGGGAGCGCTTCGGCGACCGGTTCGCCAAGCTGCCGGTCGGGGCCATCGGCTACTACACCTACTACATGCGCCTGGCTCAGGGGCTGCGCCAGCTGATGGCGGGCGCCCGCAAGTTCGCGGTGCGCTACATCGACCGGGACGACATCGCGGCGCTGACCCGCGAGGCCGCGCAGATCAGCGGGATCACCTACGTGACCGAGGTGGACCAGGACGAGGCGGAGAAGATCCTCGCCCTGTAGGCGTTCCACGATCTGCCATGGGAGGCGGGCGGCGCAGCGCCGCCCGCCTCTCGCGCGTACGGACCTCCGGAGCCAGCTTCATCCCGTTCACACCAGCCCCGGGCCCTGCCCGGTCTCCGGAGGCGCCATGCGGATCGCGAAGGCGACCGCTCAGTACGAGGCCTGGCTTGGCGAGCGCCTCGCGCTCGTCGCGCCGGACCTCCGGCTGAAGCACGAGCGGATGCGCCAGGACCGCTTCCCCTTCCTGCGGGCCACCTACTATCGCTGGGCGCAGCGCTGGCCCGAGCTCTGCCCCGAGCTCGCCGGCGCCGTGCGCGTGCTCGCCGTCGGCGACCTCCACGTCGAGAACTTCGGCACCTGGCGCGACGCCGAGGGCCGCCTCGTCTGGGGCATCAACGACTTCGACGAGGCGTGGCGCCTGCCCTTCACCCACGACCTCGTGCGGCTTGCGACCAGCGCCATCCTGGCGATCGCGGAGGGTCACCTGGCGATCGACGACGCGGCGGCGGCCGAGGCGATCCTCGAGGGATACCGCGCGGGCCTCGGCGCAGGCGGGCGGCCGTTCGTGCTGGCGGAATCGCACGAAACGCTCCGCGTCATGGCGACCCACCGCCTGCACGAGCCCGGGAGCTTCTGGGAGAAGCTCGAGAAGCTCCCGACCGTGCGCGGCCGGGTGCCGGCCGGCGCGCGTCGCGCTCTGGACCGTATGCTGCCTGAGCGGAATCTCCCGATCCGCATCGTCCATCGGATCGCCGGTCTGGGCAGTCTGGGTCGCCAGCGCTTCGTTGCCATCGCCGACTGGCACGGCGGCTCCGTCGCGCGGGAGGCGAAGGCGCTCGCGCCCTCGGCCTGCTGCTGGGCGGAGGGCGGCCGCTCGGCGAAGATCCGGTATCAGGACGTTCTCGACGCCTCCGTGCGGTGCCGGGACCCGTTCGTCCGCCTCCAGAAGAAGTGGATCGTGCGCCGGCTCGCGCCCGACTGCTCGCGGATCGAGCTGGCGGCGCTCCCGGACGAGCGCGACGAGCTGCGCCTCCTCCACGCGATGGGTTGGGAAACGGCCAATGTGCACCTGGGCAGCGCCGCGGGCCGGAAGCTCGCGGCAAGTCTGGCGGCCCGGCGCAAGGGCTGGTTGGAGCGGGCCGCGCGCGTCATGAAAGACGCCGTGACGGAGGATTGGGAGGACTGGCGCAAGACCGGCGGCCGGGCCGCGTAGCCTCTCCGCAATCACGATCGCGCAGCATGGAATTTGGGCCGCAGCGCCGGTGTCCCGGAGCGGCGCGGCCGGCGTAACGATGCGGTTCTCCCGCCGTTACCTTACACCGTGTCCTCCAGTCCATAGGGGCAGAGGGTTTGGAGCCGAGCGACGGGACGATCGTTCGCCGCGTACTGGATGGGGATGTGGAGCAGTACCGGTTCCTGGTGGAGCGCTACCGGGAGCAATTCGGGCGTTACGCCCTGGCGGTGGTCCGGGACCGGGACGCGGCGCAGGACGCGATGCAGGAGGCGTTCATCCGCGCGTTCGACGCGCTGGCCACCTGCCGCAACCCCGATCGCTTCGGCGCCTGGTTCTTCCGCATCCTCGCCAACCAGTGCCGGAACGTGGTGGGGCGGCGCCACGAGGCGGTGGATCTGGAGGCCGTCGATCCGGCCGGCGGGGAGCGCGCCGACGCGGCGGTGGACCGCGCGGAGCTGGCGGCCACGCTGGAGACCGCGCTGGCGCAGCTCACGCCCGAGCAGCGAGAGGCGTTCGTGATGAAGCACGTGGAGGGCCGGTCGTATGAGGAGATGGCCGAGCTGCTGGGTGTCGGAACCGATGCACTGAAGATGCGAGTCTACCGCGCGCGCGACATGCTGCGGGAGCTGCTGGGAGGGATGCCATGACGGATCGGCGGGCGTTCGGCGCCGACGCGCATCGCTATCTGGACGGGGAGCCGTTCGGGGAGCTGTCCGTCGAGGAGCGTGCCGCGGCCGACCGCCTGGCGAATCTCGCGCGGGCGTTCGCCGACCGCCTCGAGCCGGTGGATGCGGCGTTGGACGAGGCCGTGATGGCCGCGGTGCGGCGCCGCGGTGCCGTGCCGGTGGGCCACGGGGCGTGGCATTGGGTGGTGTCGTCGCACCGGGTGCCGGTGCGTCCGGTCTGGGTGGCCGCGCTGGCCGCGGCGGCGGTGCTGGTGTTGTGGCTCGCCCCGCGCCGCCCGGAGCTCTCGCGCAGCGGCGCACAGCGCGTCGCGGCGGCCGCGGCGCCGGACACGGTCTTCGTGCGGTTCGAGCTGGTCGCGCCCGAGGCGCGGTCGGTCGCGGTCGCGGGCTCGTTCAACGGATGGCGCACCGACGCGCTGCCGATGGTCCGGGGCGCCGCCGGCATCTGGTCGATCACGGTGCCGCTGCCGATCGGGGAACACCGCTACGAATTCGTCGTGGATCAGACGCGGTGGGTGGCCGATCCCACGGCGCACTCGCAAGTGGATGACGGGTTCGGCGGGCGCAACAGCGTCATCGTCGTCGGACCGAAAGGACTGGTGCGATCATGAACGGCCGGGGCATACGGTGGGTGGTGCTGGCCGCCCTGATGGCCGCGCCGGGCTCACTCGCGGCGCAGGCAGGGAGCATCGAAGCCCGGCTGACGGCGCGGGGCCTGCCGGCCCAGCTGGCGCAGGAGGTGCAACGCATCGCGTCCGACGCAGTGGCCCAGGGAGTGCCGGCCGATCCGCTCGCCGACAAGGCGATCGAAGGATGGGCCAAGCACGTGTCGTCGGAGCGCATTGTGTCCGCCGTGCGGCAGTTCGCCGGCCGGATGGCCGAGGCGGGCGCCGCCGTGCGGGCGGCGGGTCTCGAGCATCCGTCGGGGAACGTGATCGCAGCAGCCGCCGAGGCGATGGGTGGCGGACTCCAGCCGGACCAGATCCAGAGCGTGGTGCGCGCCGCCGGCACGGCCGAGGAGGCCTCCCCGGCGCTCAGCGTGGCGACGTCCCTCACCGCCCAGGGCCTCGGCGTCAAGCAGGCGGTGACGATCGTCGTGGAGGCCATGCAGCACCGGCGCCCGATGTCTCAGCTGCTCGATCTGCCGTCCGTCGCCCGCTCGATGCACGACCAGGGGATGTCGCCGGGCGAGATCGGCAACAGGCTGTTGCCGCCTCACGGGGACGATGCCGGCGGCCCGCCGGGCGACAAGCACGACCGGCCCCCAGGCGTCCCTCCCGGGCCGGATCATCCCGCCGGACCGCTTCGCCCCTAGCGTCTAGCGCGATTGCGACGTGCCGCGCGCGGTCGGGCAGGTCCTCGCCGCAGTCTTCGCCGTCGCCGCATCCAGCGCCTCGGCACAGCAGCTATCGGTGCGCTTGGGAGGCGTTCGCGCGAGCTATGCGAACGCCATCTCCGGCTCGGCGGGGGTGGGCACCGCCCGTTTGACGTGGGATGCGCCGCAGTTCGTCGCCGCTCTCGACGCTTCCTACGCGCGCTTCGCCGCGGGCTGGTGGGCCTCCCAGGCGAGCGGGAGCTTCTACGGCATCCGCCTGGTGGGCTCCCGCGCCGGCGTCGGCCTCAAGGCCGACGGCGAAGCGGGCAGGGTCAGCGACGGCGTGTGGAGCGGGCTCCTGGCGGTGGGCCCGGTGGGATCCGTCCTCGTCGGAAGCTCGGTCCTGTCCGCCGGGGTCGCCGTCGGTGCCGTGCGCCGCATCGACTCGATGTCGAGCGGCACCATCGCAGGCAACGTGCGCGCCCGCACCGATGCGGGGCCGTGGAGCTTCGAGGGTGCACTCGACGCCACGCACGCCCGCGGCATCGACTTCGCCGACGCCACGGCCCAAGTCGCCTATCGCTGGGGACCGGTGGATCTGAGCGCGCTGGCGGGCGGCCGCACCGGCGACCTGGGCGGGAAGCCCTGGCTGCAGGGGCGCCTCGCCTACCGTGCGGCGCCGTGGGTGACGCTCGAGGCCCAGGCCGGCAACTATCCCCGCGACATCAGCGGCTTCACCAGCGGCAGCTTCCTCAGCGTCGGCGTCTGGCTGCGACCCTCGGGACGCCGCACCGACACGCGAATGCCGAGCGTCTACGGCGGCGGATCCCGGCGGAGCGTGACGATCGAATCCGCCGAGCCCGGGCGCGAGCGCGTGACCTTCGTCGTGCCCGGCGCCCAGCAGGTGGCGATCGCAGGCGAATGGAACGACTGGACCCCCGTCGCCCTCAAGCACCTGGACGGGGAGCGCTGGCAGGCGAACGTGGCCCTCGGCAAGGGCGCGCACCGCTTTTCCCTGCTGGTGGACGGCGATCGGTGGGTCGTGCCGTCCGGTGTCCCCTCCATCCCCGATAGCTTCGGGGGCTCCGTGGGGTTGTTGGTGGTAGATTAGCGGACCCGGAAGGCGCGTTCCGGGTGTTGGCACGAAATTCACATATCGCATTAACTTACTAGTGATTAGAGCTGTTCCCTCACATGTGGAGGTGTCATGTCTGTGAGCCGTGCTCGCGGACAGGTCCTGGGGGTGCTGGGCACCCTCGGAATCGCTACCGGCGCGCTCGCCCCGGAGGCCCGCGCGATCCCGAGCTTCGCCCGTCAGACCAAGATGCCGTGCAGCGTCTGCCATACGCAGTTCCCGGAGCTCACCGAATTCGGGCGGATGTTCAAGCTCAACGGGTACACGCTGAGCGCGATCGAGAAGATCGAGGCGACGGACAGTGCCGGGCGCCAGGAGCTGTCGCTCAACCTGATGCCGATCGTCTCGATCATGGCGCAGGCGTCGCTCACGGAGCTGCAGAAGCGGATGGACGGGGCGCCCAACGGCAACGTGCTGCTGCCCGATCAGCTGAGCGTCTTCCTGGCGGGCGCGATCACGCCGAAGATCGGGGCGTTCGTCCAGCTGACGTACGACGCGCAGAGCGGCAGCATGCACCTCGACAACACGAGCCTGCGCTTCGCGACGCCGGGCACGCTGTTCGCGCAGCCTACGACGTTCGGGCTGAGCCTCAACAACAATCCGACGCTCCAGGACCTGTGGAACAGCACGCCGGCGTGGGGATTCCCGTACGTCGGCTCCTCCGTGGCGCCGTCGCCCGCGGGCTACACGCTGATCGACGGGACGCTCGCGCAGGAGGTGGCCGGCCTGAGCGGCTATCTATACTGGAACAACTCGGTGTACGCGGAGGTCGGCGGGTATCGTTCTTCGCCGGTCGGGACGGCGCAGCCGTTCGACTCGATGGCGAGCGGCATCATCGAAGGCGTGGCGCCGTACTGGAGGCTCGCGTTTACGAAGGCGTTCGGTGACAACTACCTCGAAGTGGGGACGTACGGGATGCATGCCAACCGGCAGCCCGGGTCGTTCGTGCCCGGCGGCGCCACGGACACCTACACCGATCTCGCTCTGGACTTCGAGTACATGCGGCCGTTCGGTCACGACGAGCTGACGGTCACGGGCACGTGGATCCACGAGACCCGTTCGATGGACGCCAGCGTGGCGGCCGGGGTCGCGAGCGTGACGTCGCAGAGCGTGAACGTCTTCCGGGTGCGGGGCACGTACCACGTGGGGCAGCAGTGGGCGCTCTCCGCCATGCCCTTCTACACCACGGGCACGACCGACCCGACGCTCTACCCGGTGGGGGCCGTGAGCGGCAGTCTTGCGGGTAGCCCCAACACGTCGGGCCTGCTCGCGGAGGTGGACTACAACCCGTGGCAGAACACGCGCATCGCCCTGCAGTACACGGCTTACGGGCAGTTCAACGGCCGGATGAACAACTACGACGGCGGCGGGCGCAACGCGTCGGACAACAACACGCTCTACCTGGTGACGTGGCTGATGTTCTGATCCGCCGGGTCGGCGCGGGATGGACGAACCGGCGCCGGGCGCTTGCCCGGCGCCGGTTCTCTTGGTAACCGTTCGCGTCCCCGAGTCCCCGACCGCCAATCCTCAACCCACTCGGCCATGACCCGCACCTGCCGCTCAGCCCTGCTCTTGCTCGTCGCTGTGGCGCTCGCGTTTGCGCCACGACCTCTGGCCGCGCAGGCGGCCGTTGACACCGCCTCGCTCGAGGGCCGCTACCGCACGGTGGCGGACCGGCTGATCGATGCTGCGCTCGCGGACAGCTCCGCCTGGCAACGCCTTGCCGAGCTGACGGACCGGTTCGGCAATCGCCTGAGTGGCTCCGAGAGCCTGGAGCGGGCCATCGACTGGATGCTGGACCGGATGCGGACCGACGGTCTAGAGCACGTCCGCGCCGAGCCCGCGATGGTGCCGCATTGGGTTCGCGGCGCGGAGTCGCTCGAGCTGGTCGAGCCGCGGCGGACCCGCCTGCCGATGCTCGGCTTCGGCGGCAGCATCGGGACGCCGGCCGGTGGCATCACGGCCCCGGTGCTCGTCGTGAGTGACTACGCCGAGCTGGCGGCCCGCGCCGCCGAAGCCCGCGGCAAGATCGTGCTGTTCGACGCGCCGTACGTGAACTACGGCGTGACGGTGCAGTACCGCGCGCACGGCGCGGTCGCCGCCGCGAAGGCCGGCGCGGTCGCGGCGCTGCTCCGCTCCGTCTCCCCCTTCGAGATGCGCGAGCCCCACACTGGAGCCACCTACTACGACTCCACCGTGCACCCGATTCCGTTCGCCGCCATCTCGATCGAGGACGCGGCGATGCTGCACCGGATGCAGCTGCGCGGTCAGTCCGTCGTCGTCCAGCTCAAGATGGAAGCGCACATGCTCCCCGACGCTCCGTCGCGCAACGCCGTGGCCGAGATCACCGGCTCGACCAACCCCGACGAAGTCGTGGTGATGGGCGGCCACAGCGACTCGTGGGACGTCGGCACCGGCGCGATGGACGACGGCGGCGGCGTGATCGTCGCCTGGGAGGCACTCCGCCTCATGCAGCGGCTCGGCCTGAGGCCCCGGCGCACGGTGCGCGTGGTCGCATGGGTCAACGAGGAGAACGGGGATCGGGGCGGGGAAGCCTATCGGGACACCCACGCCGCGGAGCTGGCGCGGCACGTCCTCGCCATCGAATCCGACGGCGGCGTCTTCCGCCCGTCGGGCTTCGGGTTCTCCGGCTCCGATTCCGCCTTTGCGATCGTCCGCCGCATCGGCCGGCTGCTCTCGTCGCTCGGCGCCGACACCGTCACCAGGGGCGGCGGCGGGACCGACATCGGCCCGATCATGGAGCGTGGCGTGCCGGGGATGGAGCTCAAGACCGACCAGACGCGCTACTTCTGGTACCACCACAGCGACGCCGACACCGTGGACAAGCTCGACCCGCACGAGATGGCGGAGTGCGTCGCGGCCATGGCGGTGATGGCGTACGTGGTGGCAGACCTGCCGGAGCCGCTGCCTCGCGGCCCTGCTCGGGCGCCGTAACCTTTTCAACATCAATGTGTTGGAAATCCCGACGGGCTTCGGGACTTGATCGGATGATATCATAACGATATCGTCGAGGCACCCAAGGAGGTTGCCCCATGTTCCGCGAAGTCGAGCACAAGGCCGTTCCCGGTTTCACCGCGCTCATCATCCTCATCGCCGCCTCGCTGCTGGGCGGCTACGCGCTGCAGAACGCGATCGTAACCCAAAGCGTCCCCGCCATGGTGGGGTATGGCCTCCTCGATCTGGTGGTGCTGATCGCGTGGGGCGGGCTGTTCATGGTCAACCCGAACCAGGCGAAGGTGCTCCTGCTGTTCGGCCGGTACGTGGGGAGCGCCAAGACGCAGGGCCTGAACTGGGCGAATCCGTTCTTCACGAAGCGCCCGATATCTCTGCGCGTGCGGAATTTCGAGACGGCGAAGCTGAAGGTGAACGACCGCAACTCGAATCCGGTGGAGATCGCGGCCATCGTCGTCTGGCAGGTCGTGGATTCGGCGGAGGCGATGTTCGAGGTGGACAACTACGAGAACTACGTCCACGTCCAGAGCGAGTCCGCGCTGCGGAACCTCGCCAGCCAGTACCCCTACGACGCGCATCAGGAAGGCGAGAAGTCCCTGGCCACCCACACGGCGGAGATCGCCGAGCGGCTGCAGCACGAGATCCAGGACCGCCTCGCCAAGGCGGGCGTGGCGGTTCGCGAGGCGCGGTTCAGCCATCTGGCGTACTCGCCGGAGATCGCCGGGGTGATGCTGCGGCGGCAGCAGGCGAACGCGATCATCGCCGCGCGGCAGCGCATCGTGGAGGGTGCGGTCGGCATGGTGGAGATGGCGCTCGACAATCTGTCGAAGCGCGGCATCGTCCAACTGGACGAGGAGCGGAAGGCAACGATGGTGAGCAACCTGCTCGTCGTGCTCTGCTCTGAGCAGGCGACGCAGCCGGTCGTGAACACCGGAACCCTGTACCGCTAGGCCGTCGTGCCGGAGCGCAAGGGATTCCTGCTGAGGATGGAGCCCGACGTGTACGATGCGCTGCAGCGCTGGGCGGCGGACGAGCTCAGGAGCCTCAACGCGCAGATCGAGTTCCTGCTGCGCCGGTCGTTGGCGGAGGCCGGTCGGCTCAAGGGCGGCCCGCGTGGCGCGGGCGCGAAGCCAGACAAAGGAGAGGTTGGGAAATGACGAGCATGCGTAGGTGTCGTGGGTGGCGCGCCGGCGCCGTGGTGCTGGCGGCGGCCTTGGCCGCGCCGGCGGCGCGGGCGCAGGAGCCCGTCGTGGACGCGGGGCTCTATCGGTTCTACCAGGCCGGGGCCGAGCTGGCCCGTGAGACGTTCCGGCGGACGGCCACGCGGCTGGAGACGAGCATGGTGGTTCCGCTCCTCGGCCTGCGTATGACCACCCTGACCGAGTTCGACGCAGCCGGCCACGCGTCGCGCTTTCTGCTCGAGGCCTACAGCCTGACGGCAGACACCCTGACGGTCACGTACGAGGCGGTGGCCGCGGGAGACAGCCTGCGCTTCACGCAGATCCGGCATGCCGGCGCGAACCGGGAGCGGCATTGGAGCAAGGCCGCGACGCCCCTGGACGCGTTCATCGCTTCGCAGACCATCGCCGGCCTGCTGGACCTGGTGAACCGGGCCGGCCGGCGTGACACGGCCTACCACGTGTGGGCCGTGGAAACGGATTCCGCGGTCTCGTTCGCGGTCACGATTCATGCCGACTCGGCGCACGTTTCCGGCAGCGGCGCCGACGCGCCGATGGTGCTGGATGCCGTGGGCAGGGTCGCGCTGATGGAAGTTTCGCTGCAGCGCCTGCGCGTCGAGCGGTGGGTTGGCAGGGACACGCTGGCGCCGCTGCCGGGGATGCACCGCCCGACTCCGGATTATAGCGCGCCGGCTGACGCTCCGTACACGGCCGTGGAGGTGCGCGTGCCGGTGCGGCCCGCGAGCGGCGACACCTTCTCCCTGGGCGGGACGCTGACGCTCCCGAAGCGGGGTGGGCCGCCGTACGCCGCCGCGGTCATGATCACGGGCTCCGGCCTGCAGGACCGTGACGAGAATCTCTGGCCGCTGGTGCAGGGGTACCGCCCGTTCCGCCAGATCGCCGAGCGCTTGGCGGAGGCCGGCATTGCGGTGCTGCGGGTGGACGACCGGAGCTTCGGCGCCTCCACCGGCAACGCGCATTCGGCGACGACCGAGGACTTCGCCGGCGACGTCGCCGCCGAGGTGGCGTGGCTGCGGAGCCGTCCGGACATCGCGCCCGGTCGCATCGCGCTGGTCGGTCACAGCGAGGGCGCCCTCATCGCGCCGATGGTGGCGGCGCGCGACTCCGAGATTGCGGCGATCGTCATGATGGCGGGCACCTCGGAGCCGGGCACGGAGGTGCTGAGGGACCAGGCGATTGGCCCGTTCGAGCGGGAGAGCAGTCTCACGCCGCAGCGCCGCTCCGAGCTCGAAGCGGAGGCGCTCCGCCAGGTGCTCGGGGACTCGGCGACGACGTCACCCTGGATGAAGTGGTTCCGCGCGTACGATCCGCTGCCCACGGCGCGCCGGGTCCGTCAGCCGGTGCTGATCCTGCAGGGCGAGGTGGACCGCCAGGTCAGCGCGGGGCAGGCCGACACCCTCGCCGCGGCCATGCGTGCGGCCGGGAACCGCGACGTGACCGAGCACGTCTTCCCGCACCTCAACCACCTGTTCCTGGTCTCGCCCACGGACGGGTCGCCGAGCGAGTACCCGGCCCTCAAGGACACGGCGATCGGGCGCGACGTGCTGGATACGCTGGCGGACTGGCTGGCCCGGCGGCTGGCGCCGGGCGGCGCGGGGCGCGGCAGGTAGGTAAGTGGGGCGCGGCGCTCAGAGGCGCCGGACGTGCGCGGAACGCCGCACGACACCTCCGAAGCGCCGCCCGCTCTATCCGGCCCTGTCGCGAGTGCCACCGCGCGCGAGATCCGCGAGGACTTCCGCGTTCAGGCGGTGCCCGCCGGGATGGCGGACCGTGCGGGTCGTGATCCCGACGCGCTCCAGCGCCGCCACCTGCGCGGACAGCTTCGCGTCGTCCACGAAGCGATCGCGGCGCCCCGCGACCAGCACCAGCTCGGCTCGCGTCAGGGCGCCGCGCGCGGCGTCCAGGTCGAGGTCGGGAGGAAGGAGCCCGCCCCACAGGATCACGCGATCCGGCTGCACGCGCCCGGCCGCGATCCACCGCGAGACCGTGGCGGTGCCCTGTGAGAAGCCGAGCACCGTGAGCTTCGCCGCCTTTCGGTCCACGTGCGCCAGGACCGCGTCGTGCAGCGCGTCGAGGTACGCGACGTAGTCCTCGATCTCCGCCAGGCGGTCCTCTCGCGTCATCCAGGTCGCGCCCACCTTGCTGTCCGGGCCGTGAAACCCGCCTTCGAAGTAGAAGCGCGAGAGCCCTTCCGGGGCCACGATCACGCGGTCCCGCGAGCGCAGCGCCGCAAGATCCCCGATGAACTCGGCCGCGAGCTGCCCGTAGCCGTGACAGGCGATCCAGACATCGCGGACGGTGCCGTTCAGGGCCCCGTCCACGTAGTATCGGGCGGTGCGTGAGACGCGTATATGATGCTCGCTGATCATTCAGGCAGGTTGTGGGTGGTAGGTTGTGGGTTGTGGGTGGTGGGTTGTGGTGCTACAACCTACAACCCACAACCTACAACCCGTTGCCTGCAACCCACCACCTAGCACCTTTCTTGCACGGAGTCGGCCCAGTCCTTTCCGGAGGTTCCATGACCGCGCCGGACACGACGTCCCTTCCCGAAAATGCGTACACGCCGCTGGAGACGGGTCAGGTCTATCAGCCCGTCGTGCCGGCTGCCCAGGAGATCCCGCAGGCCAGCTGGCGGGCCGTCCTGTGGGGGTTGGTCTTCTGCGTTGTCTTCAGCGTCGCTTCGGCCTACTCCGGCCTGAAGGTCGGGCAGGTGATGGAGGCTGCAATCCCGATCTCGATCCTCGCGATCGGATTGGCGCGCGTCTACGGCCGGCGCTCGACCCTGCTCGAGAACGTGATCATGACGGGCATCGGCGGCGTGGCGGGCTCGGTGGTGGCGGGCGCCATCTTCACGCTGCCGGCGCTGTGGATCCTGCAGCTCAACCCGCATCCCCTGCAGACGATCTTCATCTGCCTCGCCGGGGGCGTGCTGGGGACGCTGTTCCTGATCCCGCTGCGGCGCTACTTCGTGCGCGAGATGCACGGTCAGTTCCCCTACCCGGAAGCGACCGCCATCACGGAGGTGCTGGTCACCGGGGAGAAGGGCGGCTCCCAGGCGCGGCTGCTGCTCGAGGCGACGCTGATCGCCGGCATCTACGACTTCTTCGTGACGACCTTCCAGGTGTGGAAGGAGTACGTGGACTTCCGGTTCATCCCGGCGGTGGAGGCCGTCGCGCAGCGGGCCAAAGTCGTCTTCAACTTCGACGCGATCGGCTTCATCCTGGGGCTCGGCTACGTGATGGGGCTCCGGTCCTCGATGGTGCTGTGCGCCGGCGGCGTGCTTTCGAACTTCGTCCTGGTGCCGATCATCTGGTTCGTCGGGCGGCACCTGCCCGACGTGGTCTACCCGGCCACGGCGCCCATCGCGGGGATGACCGCGACGCAGATCTTCCGCGGCTACGTGCGGTTCGTCGGGGTCGGCGCGATCGCCACCGCGGGCATCTTCGGGATCGTGAAGTCGCTCCGGATCGTGGCGGGCTCGTTCGGCATCGCGCTCAAGGCGTTCCGCACTGGGGAGAAGGCCGCGGACGAACGGACCGACCGCGACATGTCGGTGCTGACCATCCTGATCGGCGTGGTGGTGACCGCGCTCGCGGCCGGCGTGTTCTTCTCCAGCCTGCACACGTCGCTGGACGTGGTGCTGATCGGCCTCGCGCTGACGCTGGTCTTCTCGTTCTTCTTCACGTCGGTCGCCGCGAACGCCATCGCCACCGTGGCGCGCAATCCGGTCTCCGGCATGACGATGCTGACGATCATCATCTCGTCGGTGGTGCTGCTCCGGTTCGGGCTCTCGGGCACCACGGGGATGTTCTTCGTGATGGCGATTGCCGGCATGGTGTGCACCGCGCTGTCGGTCTCGGGCCAGTTCATCACGGACCTCAAGACGGGGTACTGGCTCGGGGCGACGCCGCGGGTGCAGGAGTGGGTGAAGTTCCTGGGCGTGGTCGCCGCGTCGATCGCGGTGGCCCTGACGATCATCATGCTGGCGCGGACCTTCCAGTTCGGGGAGGCGCTGCCGGGGGACGTGCGCGCGGTGCTGGCGTCGCCGCAGGCTTCGATCATGAAGGCGCTGGTGCAGGGCTTCATGAGCCAGCAGCCGGTCGCCTACATCCTCTTCGGCGTCGGCGCGATGGTCGCGCTCGTCACCGAGATGCTCGGCGTGCCCTCGCTCACCTTCGCGCTGGGGATGTACCTCCCGCTCGAGCTCAACTCGCCGGCACTGGTGGGCGGGTTCATCGCCTACTACGTCGGCCGGCGGTCCGAGCGCATCGGCGGACACCGCGGCGCGCGGATGCGCGAGCGCGGCGTCGTCATCGCCTCCGGCCTGATGGCGGGCGGGGCGCTGGGCGGCGTGCTGGGCGCGGCGTTCCGCCTGTTCCCCTGGTACGGCGAGAGCCTGGTGAAGACGCCGTTCTACGACAATCCGATGGTCTCGCAGCTCGTGTCGGCGCTGCTCTTCGTGGGGCTGTGCTGCTATCTCTGGTTCGGCTCCGTGCGCCGAGGGGGGGGGCACGAGGAGGCGGCCGCATGAATCCGATCGCCGACGCCATCCTGGGTCTGGACACACTGTGGGGCGGGGACGTCATGAACCCGTCGGGCACCGGCCGGTTCATCGCCGACTCGTGGTTCTCGGACGAGCCGCTGCCGGCGGCGTACACACATCCCACCGCCGCCCGATTGCGCGAGACCGGTGGCGTGACGGCGAAGCAGCCCGACCTCGCCGCCATCGACGCGTACCTCGCGGCCGTGGACGTGAAGGGCGCGATCGCCGCCCTGGCGGGTGAAGCGAAGGTCGGCGGCCGAATCCGGCGCGCCTACCTCAAGGGGCTGGCGCTCTCGTTCGAGGCGATGTGGGACCTCGCGATGGAGTTGCTGGGCCGCGGCGAGAAGGTCCCGTACGAGCGCTGCGTGGTGGCGTCCATCGGCCGGCCGCCGGAGCCCTCGGATCCCATGCCGAAGCGGCGCCGCGTGGCCGAGCTGCTCGCGCGCGGCGGCTACCCGGTGGACTCGGACGAGCGGCTCGCGCAGAGCGTGGCGGCGTGGCGACAGGCGCGCCTCGTGCCGCGGCCGTCCATCCCCGACCTCGCGGCCGCGTTCATCGCGCGCTACGACGCGCTCGCGGCGCGCAACCTCGTGCCGTACCTCCCGGCGGCGCTCAAGGCCGTGCCCCGCGCGAACATCACCTTCCTGCCGATCAAGGACGCCTGGTTCTCCGGCTCGATGAACTACATCGGGCGGGCGCGGAGGGCCGACGGGACGCCGGAGTACGAGGCGACGTACGAGATCAACGCGTCGCTCGAGATCTCGGTCCCCGAGTTCGAGCAGCTGGTGAGCCACGAGGTCGTGCCGGGCCACGTCACCAACTCGGCCTACTACCAGGCGCTGTACCGGCGCGGCAAGGTGGGGTTCGAGGGCACGGTGCTCACGATGAACACGCGGCACGCGGCGCTGGCGGAGGGGATCGCGAACAACGCGATCCTCATCGCCCACGGCGTGACGGAGATCGAGCAGCTCCCGGGCGACGACCTCCAGATCGGGGTGCTCCTCGCGCTGCTTCAGGACGACGCCAAGAACCAGTCCTCGTACCTCACCTGGCGCGAGGAGTGGCCGCAGCCCCAGGTCGCGGAGGTGCTGCGCCGCGACTACCTGTGCACGCCGGAGCGCGCCGACAAGCTCTCGGGTGCGTGGGGCCGGCACCCGCTGATGGGCCGGATGTATCTGCCGGCGTACCGGGCCGGCACGGAGCGGGTCGCGGAGCTGCGGCGGCGCTTCCCGCCCGAGCGCGTCCTCCCGGCGCTGTACGGCGTCCGCGGATTGGTGGATGTCGTCACGATTGGGAAGGTCCTCGGAGAAGGAAGAAGCGAGTAAACGGACTTCGGTTCAGTTGCCAGACGGCGAAGAGGGCAGTGGTTCCCAGCCGTCAGCGATGAGGGGCCAGATCAGACGCCAGTACTGGCAACTGGTCTGGCCCCCGCTGTCTGAAGACTGGGAACCACTTCAGTACTTGCCGTCTGGCAACTGTCCCGCAGTCTGCCTTCTGACCCCTGCTATCTTTGTAGGGTGACCATCTTTCGAACCATGAACGCCGGCTACGCGCAAGCGCTGTACGAGCAGTACCTGCGCGACCCGCTTTCGGTGGACGACGAGTGGCGCGCGCTGTTCGAGAACGGCGCGCGCGGCCTCCCGCCGCTCACGATGGCGGAGGCCGCCTCCGCGGACCTGGTGCCGCAGCCTGCGGTCGAGGCCGCGCCGGAGGGTGGCGCGCCGGCGGAGCAGCGCGGGGCCGGAGCCGGCGACGCGCTGGCCGTGGCGCTGGCGATGTCGGTGGTCAAGGCGTTCCGCACCCACGGGCACCTGGGCGCCCGGCTGGATCCGCTCGGGAGCGAGCCGGCCGGCGACCCCGCCTACGATCCTGCCACCATCGGCCTGACCGAGGAGATGATGCACCGCGTCCCCGCCTCCGTGCTGCGGATCGGGGTGCCCGGCGCGACCTTCGCCGACGCCTTGCCGCACCTCCGCGCCACGTACTGCGGGACGATCGCCTACGAGAAGGAGCACATCGGCAGCCACGAGGAGCGCTTCTGGCTGCGCCAGGCGATCGAGACCGGCGCGCACCTCGCGCCGCTGACCCCCGCCGAGCAGCGCCGCCTGCTGACGCGTCTCACCCAGGTCGAGACGCTCGAGCGGTTCCTCGGCAAGGCGTACCTCGGGCAGAAGCGGTTCTCGATCGAGGGCGTGGACATGCTGGTCCCGATGCTCGATCTGGTGATGGACCTCGCCGCGGCGGGCGGGGCGGGGGAGGTCGTGCTCGGGATGGCCCACCGCGGGCGCCTGAACGTGCTCGCGCACATCGTCGGCATGCCCTACGAGTCGGTGATCGCGGAGTTCGAGGGCGGGCCGATCGCCGAGACCGACGGCGCGACCGGCGACGTCAAGTACCACCTCGGGGCACAGGGCACCTACACGACGACGTCCGGCGCGGCGCTGACGGTGAAGGTGTCACCGAACCCGAGCCACCTCGAGTCGGTGAACCCGGTGGTTGAGGGGCGGGCGCGCTCGCGGCAGACCGACCGCGCCTCTCCGGTCGCGCGACACGATCCGTCGGCGGCGCTGCCGGTCCTCATCCACGGCGACGCCGCGTACATCGGGCAGGGCGTGGTGGCGGAGACGCTGAATCTGGCGCGGCTGGCGGGCTACAGCACGGGCGGCACGGTCCACATCATCACCAACAACCAGCTGGGCTTCACGACCGACCCGCGCGAGGCGCGCTCGACCGAATACGCGTCGGACCTGGCCAAGGGGTTCGATCATCCGATCATCCACGTGAACGCGGACGACCCGCCGGCCTGCCTGGCGGCCGTGCGGCTCGCGATGGCGTACCGCGAGCGGTTCCGGGGCGACGTCATCATCGATCTGGTCGGCTACCGGCGGCACGGCCACAACGAGGCCGACGAGCCGGCCTACACCCAGCCGCAGATGTACGAACGCATCGCGGCGCTGCCGACGGTACGGGAGCAGTGGGCGGACAGACTGGTTGCGCAGGGGCTGGTGGCGAAGGAGGAAGTGGAAGCGCTCCAGCAGGCGGCCTACGACCGGCTGGCCGCGGTGCAGCAGAAGGTCAAGGCACACGGGAAGCAGGGGGAAGGAGTCGGAACGGCTCTGCGACCGGATGTCGGCACCGAACTCGCAGCGGCGCAAGAGGGGCAGTGCGAGGAGGTGACCGGAGTTCGCGAGGAGGACCTGAGGGCGCTCGACCGCGAGCTGCACTCCTGGCCCGACGGCTTCACGGTACACCCCAAGCTGCTGCGGCAGCTCGAGCGGCGCCGCAAGAGCGTCGAGAGCGGAGGGGGGGGCGGTCTCGAGTGGGCGCACGCCGAGGCGCTGGCGTTCGCGTCGCTCCTGGTCGAGGGCGTCCCGATCCGGCTGACAGGACAGGACACCGAGCGCGGGACCTTCAGCCAGCGGCACCTGGTGCTGCACGACGCGACGAGCGGCGCGCGCTGGGCGCCGATCCAGCACCTCGCGCGGGCGCGCTCGCCGATGGAGCTGCACAACAGCCCGCTCTCCGAGTTCGCGGCGCTGGGCTTCGAGTACGGCTACAGCGCCGAAGCGCCCGAGTGTCTGGTCGTGTGGGAGGCACAGTTCGGGGACTTCGCGAACGGCGCCCAGATCATCATCGACCAGTTCATCGTGTCGGGGCGGGTGAAGTGGTCGGAGCGCTCGCGCCTGGTCCTGCTGCTGCCCCACGGCTACGAGGGCCAGGGACCTGAGCACTCCAGCGCCCGGCTCGAGCGCTTCCTGCAGCTCGCCGGCGAGCACAACATCCGGATCGCGAATCCCACCACGCCGGCGCAGTACTTCCACCTGCTCCGGCGCCAGGCGCGGCTCGCGGACCAGCGGCCGCTGGTCGTGATGACCCCCAAGAGCCTGCTGCGCCATCCGCTCGCGCTCTCGCCCCTGGACGAGCTGAGCGACGGCTGCTTCCGCCAGGTGCTCGAGGATCCGGGGGCACCGGGGCACCGCGAGGAGATCGAGCGGCTCGTGCTCTGCTCGGGGAAGATCTACTACGACGTGGCTGGGTCCGAGGCGCGCAACGCGGCGTCGCGCGTCGCGCTCGGCCGCATCGAGCTGCTCTATCCGCTCCCCAAGGACGACCTCCGCTCGCTGGTCGCGGCGTACCCCAATCTCCGGCAGATGGTCTGGCTCCAGGAGGAGCCGCGGAACAAGGGAGCGTGGCGCTACATCGCGCATCACCTGCGCGACCTGGCGCCGCGGAAGAAGTCGGGGGATGTGGCGCTGCGCTACGTGGGGCGGCCGGAGCGGGCGTCGTCGGCGGAGGGCTATCCGAGCGCCCACCTCATCGAGCAGCAACGGATAGTGGCGGAAGCGCTAGGTGAGAGGTGAGATGAAGTGAGAGGTGAGACGTCTCACTTCACCGTCTCACCTCTCACCCGCCCCGCGTGTGCATCTCCCGGTGCGGATCCTGCCGCAGGGCCTCGACGGGATACAGCGCATGCCGTGAGGTCGCGGACAACCGCACTTCGGCCCCCCGGTCGCTCCTCCCCATCCACGTGTCGGCGATCAGCTCCGCGATGTCCTCGTCCGTCGCCCCCGAGCGCAACGCGTCCCGCAGGCTCACTCCGCGCTCGGCGTAGAGGCAGAGGTACCAGGTGCCGTCGGCCGTGATGCGGCTGCGGTCGCAGGAGCGGCAGAACGGCGCCGTCGTCGAGGCGATGATGCCGAAGGTCGTGCCGTCCGGCAGCGCAAACTCCTCGGCCGGCGCCGCGCTGTTCGCCGCGTCCGCGGCGGGCCGCACGGTGCCGTAGCGCCGCGCGAGCACGTCGAGCATCTCCCGTCGCGACACCACCTGGTCCATCGACCACTTGGTGGCGCCGCCCACGTCCATGTATTCGATGAACCGGCATTCCGCCTCGTTCGCGCAGCAGTATTCGATCAAGTCCACCAGCTCGTCCTCGTTGTAGCCGCGCACGACGACGGTGTTGATCTTGAGCTTTCGGAAGCCGGCGGCGCGCGCGGCCGCGATCCCCGCCAGCACGTCGCCGTGCCTCTTGCTCCGCGTATAGGCCTCGAACCGGTCGGGCCGGAGCGTGTCCAGGCTCACCGTCACGCGGTGCAACCCCGCGGAGCGGAGATCGGCGGCCGCGCTCGCCAGCAGCATCCCGTTGGTCGTGAGCGCCAGGTCGGCGAGGCGGCTCTCCCGTGCCAGGAGCGCGACCAGCGCCGGAACGTCGTGCCTGAGAAGCGGCTCGCCCCCGGTCAGCCGCACCTTCGTCACCCCCAGGCCCGTGAAGATCCCCACCAGCCGCTGGATCTCCTCGAAGGAGAGGATGGACGCGCGCGGCAGCCAGACGTACTCCTCCTCCGGCATGCAGTAGCGGCACCGGAGATTGCAGCGGTCGGTGAGCGAGAGCCGCAGGCTCCCGAGCGGACGGCGCAGCGTGTCTTGGACCACGATCGGGGAAGAAAAGCCGGTGGCCGCCATCGGGGCAAGGCGGTGGCACTCACGCCGGCCCAGGCACCGTACGGGCGGCGCCAATGCCGTCTCCGTTGCCGGCGCGGGATCCGGCCGGCGCTGCGACCGGCGATCTACGCCGGCAGCTTCACCCGGGCCAGCTCCTGCTCACGCAGCTCGCGCCGGAGGATCTTCAGGATCCCGCTCTTGGGCAGGCTGGTCCTGAACTCGATCTCCCGCGGGACCTTGTAGGCGGCGAGATTGCCGCGGCAGTAGGCGATGATCTGCTCGGCCGTCGCCGTCTCGCCCGGCCGCAGCACCACGAACGACTTCACCGATTCGCCCCGCCGCTCGTGGGGCACGCCGATGGTCGCCGCCTCCAGCACCGCGGGGTGCTTCATCAGCACGTCATCCACCTCGTCCGGGTAGACGTTGTAGCCGGAGCAGAGGATCATGTCCTTCTTCCGTCCGACGATCCAGTGGTAGCCGTCCTTTTCGATCGTGGCGATGTCGCCGGTGGAGAACCAGCCGTCGCGCAGCACCGCCGCCGTCTCCTCGGGCATGTTCCAGTAGCCGGCCATCACCTGCGGGCCCTTGATGAGCAGCTCCCCCGGCTCGCTGGCGGGCAGCTCGCGCGTCCCGGTCTCCAGATCCACCACCTTGCAGTCCGTGTCGGGGAAGGGGATGCCGATGCTCCCCGGCTTCCGCACGCCCTCCATCGGGTTGCAGTGGGTCACCGGCGAGGTCTCGGTCAGGCCGAAGCCCTCGACGATCCTGCTGCCGGTGAGCTTCTCGAACCGCTCCAGCACGGCGACGGGGAGCGGGGCCGAGCCGGAGAAGCACGACTTCACGCACCCGATGTCCTTCCGCTCGATCCCCGGCGCGTTGTTGATCGCGGCGAACATCGCGGGCACGCCCATGAACAGGCTGACCCGCTCCTTCACCACGGCCTTGACCAGCTCGGGGAAATCCCGCGGGTTCGGCATCAGCACCATCGTGGCGGCGGCCGCGACGGGGAAGTTCATGCACACCGTCATCCCGAACACGTGGAACAGCGGCAGCGCCGACAGCACGATCTCCGATCCATGCGAGGTGTGAAGCCAGGCCAGGATCTGCGTGATGTTGCACGACAGGTTGCGGTGCGTGAGCATCGCGCCCTTCGATCGGCCCGTCGTCCCGCCCGTGTACTGCAGCGCCGCGATGTCGTCGAGCCCGATCTCCACCTTCGGGGGCTCGGGCGCCGTCGCGGTCACCAGGTCCCGGAACAGGTGGACGTCCGGCCCCGGCTCCACGTGCGCGATGCTCGGCGGCTTCATCCGCCGGAGCTTCAGCGGCGCCAGCTGCTTGAGCGGGAAGCGCAGGTATTCGGGAATGGACGCCACGACATACTGCTTGACCGGAAGGCGGTTCCGGATGTGCTTCACGCGCGAGGCGAACAGGAAGTCCGCCGTGATCGCGACCTGGCACTCCGCGTCGGCCCACTGGAGCTCCAGCTCCCGCTCGACGAGGAGCGGGTTCGTCATCACCACCGTCCCGCCCAGCGCGAGCGTCGCGTAATAGGCGATCACCGTCTGCGGGATGTTCGGCAGGTGGATCGCCACCCGCGTTCCCTTCCGGACGCCCAGCCGCGCCAGCGCCGTCGCCAGCCGGTCCACCTCGTCCTTCAGCTGGCGATAGGTCAGGTGCGTCCCGAGGAAGGCGATGGCGCACTGGTCGGGGTAGGCCGCCACCGAGCGCTCGAGCCGCTCCGGCAGGACCAACGGCTCGTACACGAGGCTCGGCGGAACGACGGTGTCGTAGAACTGGTGCCAGACTCGCTGCTCCACGGGCACTCCCAAGGCAGGGCCGCCCAAGCTTCGCCCGCCGCCCTCTCTTGCGCAACCGTGAGCGCACTCGCTCTTTTTGTATCCCGAGTCACGCCATCGGATTACTCACACGCCGGAGCGCGCCATGCACGATGTGACGGTCCCCATGCTGTGGCTGCCGATCGTTCTGTCCGCCGTCGCCGTCATGATCGGCAGTACGATCGTCTGGATGGTGTTCAAGTACGAGAACGCGGAGTGGAAAGCCATCCCCGGCGAGGACCAGCTGCGCGAGGCGATCAGGAAACTCAACCTGCCCGCGCCCGGGCAGTACGTCTTCCCGCACATGATGGCCTCGGCTGATCCGCAGGCGGCGATGAAGAAGGCGGAGGAGGGTCCGACCGGCATTCTGCTGCTGCGGAAGCCGATGAAGTGGAGCATGGCCCCTATGCTGGTCAAGGCGTTCATCTTCTACCTGGTGGTGTCGTTCTTCACCGCATACGTCGCAAGCCACGCCCTCTCGAGCGGCACGGATTACCTGAGGGTCTTCCAGGTCGCTGGCGCGACGGCCTTCATGGGCTACGGCCTGGGCGTATTCGTGGACGCCATCTGGTGGGGGCGGACCTGGTCCAGTGCGTGCAAGACCGCGCTGAGCGGGTTGATCTACGGCTGCCTGACGGCCGGCACGTTCGGCTGGCTCTGGCCGCGCTAGCGCGATTCCGATCTCCTTCCATTGGCTGCTCGAGGGCGCGATCCGGGTCGCGCCCTCGTTGTCTTGTTGAGACGCAGTCTCGGCAACCACGCGGCACGGCCCTTGCCCGTTAGATAGTTGGCGTGGGCACAGACTGCGGCACGGCGCGCTTCCCCCCTCGCGCGCCAGCCACCGGAGACGAGGCGCAAGCTATGCGGCTGCAGGGGGTTGGTCGTTCTCTTCTGGCATCGGTCCTCGCCCTGTGGGTTGTGGCGGGGTGCCACACCTCGGTCCACAGTGTGGCAATCGGCTTCGCCTTCACTTACCACCTCAAAGCAGCGATTGCGGTCGCGAACGAGGAGATCGCGCTCCGCCGACTGGGGCGCGGTCCGCAGGTTTCCATTGTCTACGACAGCGCGGTGGCCGGGGACCCGGCGGCCGTGGAAGTGCGGCGCGCGGGGCGCCTGGCGGCCGTTCCGGGCATGGTTGCGGTCGTTGGGCACAGCGGCAGCCGGGCATCGCTCGCCGCGGCGCCGGTCTACAACGAGGCGGGGATCGTCCAGGTCACGCCCAACTCGACCAGCCGCCTTCTCAAGAGCGCCGGCGCGTGGACGTTCAATCTCGCGCCGGACGACTCCGTGGAGGGCGCTTTCATCGGGGACTTCGTGGCGGAGCGCCTGCGGGCGGTCCGCGCGGCGATCTACTTCGAGAACGACGAATACGGGGCCGGGTTGCGCGACGGCGTGGTCACGGCGCTCGGGGAGCGCGGCGTCGCGGTGCTCGACCGGGTACCGATCGATCAGACGAGCGACTTTCACACCCTGGTGGCGGCCTCGCTCAAGCGCGGCGTGCCCGACGTCGTGATCGTAGCCGGGCGCCAGCTCGAGGCGGGCTCCATCGCCAGGGTGATGCGCGAGCGCGGTGTCCCGCGGGCGGTCGTGGCGGGGGACGGCGCGCTGGTGCTCCCGACGCTGACCCGGGCAGCGGGCCCGGCGGCAGACTCTCTGTACGCGGTGGCGTTCTGGATGCCCGACGCCCCCGATTCGCTGTCGCGCGCATTCGTGGAGCGCTATCGGCGCGCGACGGGGGAGTTGCCTCAGTCCGTCGACGCCATGAGCCACGACGCCCTGATGCTCCTGGTCGACGCGGTCCGTGCGGTCGGGCCGAGCCGGGTGGCCGTGCGGCAGTACCTGCGCGACCTGGGCGGGTCCCGGCCGCCGTACGTGGGCGTCACCGGGCGCATCTCCTTCGGCCCCGAGGCGCGGCCGCGCCTGGTCATGGCGCATGTCGTGGGCGGCGGGGTGCGGCGGGTGGTCGGGCCATGACTGCCGGTAGCGTCGCACCGTCGCCGGCGGGGCGCGGCCGCCGCCTCCGCCTCATCATCGGGGCGCTGTCGGGCGTCACGATCCTGACGATCTCCGGGCTGTCGCTGCTGCTCGCCGCGAGCCTGCTCCCCCGGGCGACGGAGCTGCGGCAGCACCTGCAGCCGGTCTCCTATCTGTTCGGCGCGCTGCGCGATCGCATGCAGTTGGTGGCAGCGACGGTGCGCGACGCCCGCCGCATGGTGGCGAGCGAGAAGCAGGGTAACGCGGAGTCCGTCCGCCGCGCGCGCGCGGCTCTGGCCGCGGCGAGCAGCCGCGTGGCTGCGCGGCCCTACAGCGGCGTGCCGACCGCGATGCGCGCCGCGCTCTCGCGCGCGGACGAAGACCTCACCAGGCTGGAGAACCGGGTGCAGGAGGTCATCGCGCTGACGGAGCTGGGGTCGTTTGCGCAGGCGCGCGCCCGGATGCGCGCCGTGGACTCGCTCGACGCCGCGGTGAACGACGACTTCAGCCGGGCGCAGGGTGCGGGGACCGAGGACCTGTTGGCCCGGCAGGCGGCGCTCGACGCCGCGGCGCGGGAGGCGACCTGGATCGCGGGCGCCCTGGTGGTCATGGCGATCCTCCTCCCCGCGCTCACCCTGTTCGTGCTGCAGCGGCGGATCGCCCGCCCCCTCGGCGAACTGAGCGCGGCCCTCGACCGCGTCGGGAGCGGGGACCTGACGGTCCGGCTGCCCGTGCCCCACCAGGACGAGCTGGGGCTGCTGGCCGAGCACTTCAATGCGATGACTGCGGTGCTGCGGGACCGCGCGGAAGGGCAGGGCCACTTCGCCGCCACGGGCGAGCTGCTGGGAGGCATCGCTCACGAAGTCAACAATCCCCTCCAGTCAATCAGGATGCTGGCCGAGTTCCGGCTCGGCGAGCCCGGGCTGTCCGCCGGGCAGCGCGCGGATCTGCAACAGATCCTCGAGCAGGCGCGGCGCGCGGGGAAGCTCCTGAGCGGCCTGCTGCATTTCGTGCGGCCGGGCGAGCCCGAGGTGAGCGACCAGGACATCGCGGACCTGGTGGCGCGGGTGGTGGATCTGCTCTCGTATCAATTCGGCGTGGACGAGATCCATGTCGAGAACCGGGTGGGCGCGTCGCTGCCGTGGGTGCGGGGCGACGCCGCCCGTCTCGAGCAGATCTTCGTCAACCTGCTATCCAACGCCGTGGATGCCGTGCGCAGCGTGTCGCCGCCGCGGCGGGTCGGCCTCGAGGCATGGGAGCACGAGGGCCGCGTTCACATCGCGGTGCTGGACAACGGACCGGGCATAGACCGCGAGGTGGCAGGGCGCATCTTCCAGCCGTTCGTCACGACCAAGGGGGCACGCGGGACGGGGCTCGGGCTCTACGTGTCCCGCCAGTTGGCCCGCGAGGCCGGCGGCGACCTTCAGCTCCGCTCCGCGCCGGGCGAGGGCGCGCGGTTCGTGGTCTGGTTCCCGGCGGCGCCCCGCCGCGGCGCTGTCGTAGTGCCGGAGGATGGCCCGGCCCTGGCCGCCACCCGCGCACTGGCGGGTCTGACGATCCTGGTCGTGGACGACGAGGAGTCCATCCGCCGGCCGCTGACGCGCTACCTGGCGCGGCTCGGCGCCACCGTGGTGGACGCCGCCGACGGCCTGGCCGCGCTGGAACAGCTCCGCCTCCTCGCCGTGGACGCCATCGTCCTCGATCTGCGGATGCCGCGGATGGACGGCGTCGAGTTCTACGCGGCGGTCTGCAAGGAACGCCCCGCGCTGGCCGAGCGCGTGCTCTTTCTCTCGGGCGATCCGCAGCAGATGCACGAGGCGCGGGCCGGCGCGCTGCCGGCCGCCCGCGTGCTGGCGAAGCCGGTGGACCTTCAGGTCCTGGCCTCGTCGATCCGCCGGCTGGTGGGGCGCCGCTCTCCCGCGTAGTCATTCTCCGGACGCCACTCCGTCGAGGCACGCATGGCAACGGCCAGCACCCGCAGCCGGCGGTGGGCTTTCCGGCTCAGCGCCGAGTTTGGACACAGGGACGTCACCGAGGAGGTCGCCGCGCTCGTCGCGGACAGCGGGGTGCGCGAGGGCGCGGTGGTCGTGTCGCTCACCGGCTCCACCGGCGCCGTCACCACCATCGAGTACGAGGGTGGCGCGCTCGCCGACCTGCGCCGCGCGCTGGATCGGATGGCGCCTGCCAACGACGACTACGCGCACAACGCGAGGTGGGGCGACGGCAACGGCTTCTCCCACGTCCGGTCGGCTCTGCTCAAGACCAGCCTCGCCGTCCCCGTGCTCGACGGCCGGCTCCAGCTCGGCACCTGGCAGCAGCTCGTCGTGATCAACCTCGACAACCGCCCGCGCGAGCGCGAAGTCGTGGCCGTCGTGGTCGGTGAATAGCTGCGTCGCTGGCGGCGTACGTGCCGGAGAAGCTGTAGACCCCCTCTGGAACTCCCCGGCGCTTCCACCCGTAGGGGTCTGCGTCGGGACAACGGTTCCTGGGAGGATCCATGTTGCGTTCCGTGGGGTTGCTGGCCGGCACCGCCGTCGTCGGGCTGGTGGCGCTGAAGCTGCTGGGGCTGCTGCTCCTGCCGCTGCTCGGGATGGTGTTCGGCTTCGTGATGTTCGTGCTCAAGATCGCGCTCATCGCCGGTCTGGCGTTCCTGGCGTACAAGCTCTTTACGGGCTGGGGCAAGGAACGGGGTTCCGAGGCGAGCTAGCCGCGGCTAGCTTGTCCGGATCATGAAGGACAAGACGATCGCGTATCTGCTCTGGTGCGGCTGGCTTGTGGGCCTGGGCGGGCTGCATCGGATCTACAACGGCAAGTACGGCACCGGCTTCCTCTGGCTGTTCACGTGGGGCCTGTTCGGGATCGGCCAGATCTTCGACCTGTTCACGATTCCCGGGATGGTCGAGGACGCGAACAACCGGCTCCTCGTGGCCTCGATGGGGCAGGCGGCGCTGGCCGCGGGCGCGGCGGGCGTGCCTGCAAAGCGCCTGCCCCGCACCACGGAGGAGTTCCAGGTCGCACTGGTCCACGCCGCGGAGGCGCGCGGGGGCCGGCTGACGGTCGCCGAGGCCGTGGCCGCCACGGGCCGCGGCTTCAAGGAAGTGCAGAAACACCTGCAGGAGATGGCGGTCGCCGGCTACGTCGAGGAGGACAGCGACGACGCGGGGCAGGAGTTCTACCGGTTTCCGGGGCTGACACAGTGAGGTGTCGGGTGTCAGGTGCCAGGTGCCTGGCGCGCAACCCTGACACCTGACACCCGGCACCCGACACCCCGTCTATGGCTCTCGCAGCACTTCCATCGCCGTTTTTCGAAACACCTCCCGACTGGCCGCGATTCCCACCACGGCGACCAGGGCCGCGGTGACGGCGAGCACGCCGAGCAGCGGGAGCACCGGCAGCGAGAACTTCAGGTCGAACACCCAGTGCACCATCGCCCAGCCGCCCGCGGCCGACAGGCCGATCCCCACGAGGCCCGCGAGCAGGCCCAGCGCGGTGTACTCGGCGAGCAGGATGCGCGTGAGCTGGCGGCGCGTGGCGCCGAGGGTCTTGAGCAGCGCGCCCTCGCGGATGCGCTCGAGGCGGCCCGCCGTCACGGCGCCCAGCAGGACGAGGGCGCCAGTGGCCAGGCTGAAGGCTGCCATGAAGCGGATGGCGAGCGAGATCCGACTCAGCACCCGTTCGATGGTGGACTCCAGCAGCGCGACGTCGAGGCCGGTGACGTTCGGGAAGTGCTGCGAGACGGCGCGCTCAAGCCGGCCGCGCGCGCCGGCGTCGTCCACCCGTGTCAGCACGACGGACGAGCGCGGCGCGTGCTCCAGCGCGGCGGTGCTGAACACGGCGAAGAAGTTGGGCTCCATCCGCGCCCAGTCCACCGCGCGCAGCGCCACGACGACCGTCGGCACGGTCGCGCCCTGTACGGTCCAGTCGATCCGGTCGCCGAGGCGCACCCGCAGCTCCTGCGCGATGTCGGAGGACAGCGAGACCGGGTAGGGCGGCCCGGACCCGCGTCCGTGCCACCAGGCGCCGGCCACGATGTGCTCGCTCGTGATCGCGGTGTCGCGGTACGTCGAGCGGTACTCGCGCCGGAGCGACCAGCCGCCGCGCCGCTCGGCCGGGTCGCGCATGATGGAGTCCACCGGTCGGCCGTTGATGGCGGCGATCCGCATCGGGACGATCGGTACCTGCTGGAGGACGGGGTGCCCCGACGCCGTCACGAGTCCCGCGACGCCGCTCTCCTGGTCGGCCTGCACGTCGAGGAAGGCGAGGTTGGGCCGTCCCTCGGTCTTGAGCATCGTGAACTGGACCTGACCGAGCAGGTTGGCCTGCACGAGGTACAGCGTGGCGAGGAGCGCGACCCCGAAGCCGAGGGCGATGACCACGGTGCGCGTCTGGTTGCGCGGGCGGTGGAGGTCGGCCACGCCCTGCCGGATCACGTACGGCCACCGGGCCGCGGTGGTCGCGAGGCGGCTGCCGCGCCTCGCCAACCAGATCGCAAGCCGCGCCGCCAGCTCGAGGATGCCGATCGCGAGCGCGATGGCGACCGCGAAGCCCACCCCCACGCGGGGCCGGTCGGCCTGGGCCATGGTCAACGCGAAGACCCCGATGGCGAGGGCGCCGAAGGCCGCCAGGCGCATTGGATCACGGGGCGCTCGGATGGCCTCCGCTTCGAACGGGCTGCGCAGGGCCATGAGCGGCGTGACCAGGCGCACGGCGAGCAGGGGCCGCAGCGCGAAGAGGAGCGCTACAGCCACCCCAATGCCAAGCCCCGACAGGATCGCCGCGGGGACGAGCTGGACGCTCACGTCCACCGGCAGGACGCCCTTGAGGAGTTGCGGGAGGAGCAGCTGCACTCCCACGCCGAGCACCGCGCCTCCCGCCGCCGCGACCACCCCGAGGATGGCGGCCTGCGTGAGGTATACGGCGAAGACCAGCGGTCGGCTCGCCCCCAGGCAGCGCAGCACCGCGATCGTGTCGAGCTTCCCCGCGACGAAGGCGGCGACGCCGCTCGCCACGCCGATGCCGCCCAGCAGCAGGGCGATGAGACCCACGAACTGGAGATACCGCGACAGCTGGCTGAGCGCGTTGTTGAGCTGGTCCTCGGTGTCGCCGGCCGTGCGGCTCCGCACGTGCTCACGCTCGAACAGGGCCTTGTGGCTCCCGTCGATCCGGCGCGCACCCCGCTCGCCGTCCGTCCGCAGCAGCGCCTGGTACGTCGCGCGGCTCCCGAAGACGATGAGACCGGTGCCCGCCACGTCACCAACCGGCACGTAGACCGCGGGGACGAAGCCCCCGAAGCTCCCGCCGCCCGCGCGGCCCGGCACCTCGGAGGTGACGCCCGCGATGGCGAAGCTGCGCCGCCCCAGCTCGAGGGTGTCGCCGATCTGCGCGCCGAGCTGGACCAGGAGCGTCGTGTCCACGATCGCGACGTGCCCCGTGTCCAGCGCCGTCCAGCGGTCGGGCGGGCTCGTCGTGACGCGCCCGTAGAAGGGGAAGCCTCCGCCGACGGCGCGCACGTCCACGAGCCGGGTTCCCTCGCGCTTCCGCACGAACGCCATCGAGGCGAGCTCGGTGCGGCGCGCCACGCCGAGCCCCTGCCGGCGGAGGGTGTCCAGCAGCCCTTCGATCGGGGGTGTGAACGGCCGGTTGCTGGTGAGGACGAGGTCGGCGCCGAGCAGCTCGCGCGCCTGGCGGTGGACCGACTCCTGGAGGTTGACCGTGAACGACGCGACCGCCACCAGCGTCGCGACGCCGATCGAGATGGCGGAGCCGAATAGGAGGAGCCGCCGCCGCGAGGCGCGGCTCTCGCGCCACGCCAGCCGCAGCACGACGCCGATGCGGCTCACGCCGTCACGGCCGCGCCGCCCGAGACCACGGCGCCGTCGAGCAGGCGCAGCGTGCGCTTGGCCCGGGCCGCCAGCTGGGCGTCGTGCGTCGCCAGCACGATGGTCGTGCCCGACTCGCGATTCAGCTCCACCAGCAGCTCGATGATCCGCGCGCCGGTGTCGGCGTCGAGGTTCCCCGTCGGTTCGTCGGCCAGGAGCAGGCTCGGCCGGTTGGCGAAGGCCCGCGCGATCGCGACCCGCTGCTGCTCGCCGCCAGAGAGCTGCGCGGGGTAGTGGTGCTCGCGGCCCGCGAGCCCGACGCGCACCAGCAGCTCGCGAGCGCGCTGCGCGATCTCCCGGTAGCCGCCTTCACCGTGCCTCCGTGCCTCCGTGCCCCCGTGCCCGCCGTCGTGCCCCGCCAGCTCCAGCGGGACTTCCACGTTTTCCTGCGCCGTGAGCGTTGGAATCAGCTGGAAAGTCTGGAAGACGAACCCGATCTTCTCACCCCTGAGCCGTGCGCGGCCGTCCTCAGAGAGCGCCGACAGATCGGTGTCGTCGAGGGCGACCGAGCCGCCGCTCGGCAGGTCGAGACCGGCCAGCAGGCCGAGCAGGGTGGTCTTGCCGCACCCGGAGGGGCCGACGATGGCGAGGAATCCTCCCGCCTCGACCTCCAGGCTAACTTCCTTGAGGACCACGAGCGGGCGGCCGCCCGAGAGGTACGTCTTGGTGAGGTTCTTGGCGACGAGCATGGGGCGAATGATAGTGGCGGGCGCGGCGTTTTTCCTGCTGGCGTCGTGCGGGCGCGGCGGTAGGGGCGCGCGCGCGGTCTCTTCAGACACCAGCACGGGACGGCGCGCCGTCGCGGATTCGGCTTTCCCCGACACCCGGCACCCGACACCTGACACCCGCCTCATCGTCTTCCTTGGTACCAGCCTCACGGCGGGCCTGGGTCTCGATCCGTCACAGGCGTTTCCCGCGCTGGTGCAGCGCCGGCTGGACAGCCTCCAGCTGCCCTGGCGCGCCGTCAACGCGGGCGTGAGCGGCGAGACGAGTGCCGGCGCGCTGCGCCGGCTCGACTGGGTGCTGAAGGACGCGCCCGCGATCCTGGTGCTCGAGACGGGTGCGAACGATGGCTTGCGCGGACTCGACGTGGACACGACGCGCGCCAACCTCGAGGAGATCGTGCGCCGGGCGCGCGCCACCGTTCCGGGCATCCGCATCGTGCTGGCCGGGATGGAGGCGCCGCCCAATCTCGGTGCGCGCTACACGGAGCGGTTCCGGGCCGTCTTCCGGGACGTCGCGGCGCGCGAGCATCTGGCGCTGATTCCCTTTCTGCTCGCGCGGGTGGGCGGCGTGGACTCGCTCAACCAGGCCGACGGCATCCATCCCAATGTCGCGGGCGAGCGCATCGTGGCCGCCAACGTCTGGCGGATCCTGGAGCCGCTGGTGACGAGCGGTGCAGTGCCTACACCCTACACCCCACACCCTACACCCAGTCCTCGATGAGACAGTTGCCGGTTCCGTTTGCCATCCACCGCCTCGATGACGGGGCGCGCGTAGAGATTCAATGGGAGCAGAACGGGCATCTCGCGAGCTACCCCGCGCGCGCCTTGCGACTGGCCTGCCGGTGCGCAAGTTGTCAGGAGGAGATGACGGGATTGCCGATTCTGGATCCGGCGACGGTTTCCGAGGACGTGCGGGCGCTGGAGCTCAAGCTGGTGGGAGGGTACGCGGTGCATTTCTCGTGGAGCGACGGCCATTCCACGGGCATCTACCCGTGGGAGTACCTGCTGGCGATCTGCCCCTGTCCCGAGTGCACCGCGCGGAGGGACGGCCTGTGATGCCCCTCGATCTCGGGGTCGCGGGGGCGGTGGTCCGCCCGTGGCGCCGAGGTGACGAGGAGTCGCTGGTGCGCCACGCCAACAATCGGAAGGTGTGGATCAACCTCCGGGACAAGTTCCCGCATCCGTACACGCCTGCCGACGCCGAACAGTGGATCGCGTTCGCCACGGGGCAGGAGCCGCAGACCAACTTCGCCATCGCCGTCGGTGAGGAGGCCGTCGGCGGCGTCGGCCTGGACCTCAAGACCGACGTGGAGAGGCGTTCGGCGGAGGTCGGGATCTGGCTGGGCGAGGCCTACTGGTGGAAGGGAATCGGGACGGCGGCGGCTCGGGCGATGACCGAGTATGCATTCGCCACCTTCGACGTGTGCCGCCTCTACTGCAGCGTCTTTGCGTGGAACGGTGCTTCGATGCGGATCCTCGAGAAGGCGGGCTATACGTGCGAGGCGATGCTCAAGAAGGCGGCGACGAAGGACGGAAAGACGATAGACGTGTATCTGTACGCGTTGGTGAAGGACCCGCCTGCCCGATAGGGTCGCCCAGCTAGCAATCCGCCTGACGCTGCGCCATGCAGACTATGGGCTCCAGGAGATGCTCGCTCCACCCGAGGTGCTGGTACGGCCACCGTTGCTCGCAGCCGCTGGAGACGTGCCAGTCAGGATCACGGTTACGAACGGGCTACCAGTGCCGATCTGATCCGCCCGCACGTAGAGACCCGGGTTCGGCGGGGTGGATGGGAAGGTCAGGTTCGGGAACGTCATGGTTCCCGCTGGGCCGCCGGCGCGCCGCAGCCAAAAGAACGTCGCACTCGCGCTCATGTTCGTCCACGTGACGTCCCGGAACGACCCGATTATGGCGCTGGTGTCCACGACAAGTGGCACGTTGTTCAAGGTCAGCTTGTACGGGCCCCCAGTGCATGCCAAGCAACCGCCGCCGCTGAGCCCACGCACGGAGAGGTCGTTACCCGAGCCGAAGAGGGTCCGGTTGCTCGTGGTGTCGGCGGTCGTCAGTTGGCCCAGAGCGAAGACCTTGGTGGCGAGCGTCACGCTTCCTGAGGATGCATTCGTGATCTTCAAATTCCCGAACTGGGACCCGGCCGACGTCGAGTCGGGGTTCGCGAAGCTGATGGTCTGAGCAGCCGTACCGGCGAATTCTTGAGTGGCGCCGGGTTCGGCCCGCAAGGCCGTCGCGGCTCCCCGTTGCACGAAGTTCCCCCTCATGCGCAACGTGCTGAAATTGGTCAGAAGGGAGGAGCCGCCGGCAAAGACCGCGCTGTCCCTCACCGCGATGATCGCTGTGCAGTCAGAGCACCCCAGCTTGAGCCCACCCGTCCCCTCCGTGCGCAGGAAGCCAGCCACCGAGTCCTGGCCTGAGAAGAGAAGGTAGGCCCCGCTAGAAACGATCAGGTCCCCGTTGTAGGTCACATTCCCCGGAGAGGACACCGTGTCCGTCGCGTTGACGCGGACGCTCTTGTACGCGACCGTACTTCCTGTCGGCAGCATCATCGTTCCCGTATAGACCGTTGTGTCCGGACTGAACACGACCGAGAAAATCGAGTCGATGTTCGGCGCCTGAGCCAGCGACGCGACGAGCGGACGGAACTGCGGGTGCGTCGTGGAGTTGATAATCCGTAGGACGCCGCCGATCGTGATCTTCTGTGCGCTCTGACTGGCCAGGCTGTCGGAGTTCTGCATCACCATGCCGCGGTTGACCAGCACGTCGCTCTGGAGCTGCAAGAGCGGCAGCGGGATGCCGACGCCCTTGTTCACGACCAGCGAGTCGAAGAACGAAGTGGTCGGGTTCGCGAACGAGATCGTCTGGGTGCCCGTGCCGGTGAACTGCGTGGTGTGCGCGGTAGACGGTGCGAAGCTGGACACGTTTCCGGTCTGAACGAAGTTGCCAGCCACCTTGAGCGTGCCCGCCGTCAGTTGCCCGGTTTCGCTGCCGCCGCCGAAGATGGCGCTGTCACCCACGGTCATCGTGCCGTTGACCCCGGTCATCGTCAGGACACCGGTGCCGCTGATGCGGAGCTTGCCGAGCGCAACGAATGTGGAGTTGGCCGGGACGCTGAAACTGCCGCTTGTGATCACCAGGTCCTTCGTGATGCTCGGACTGCCAAAGAACGTCATCGCGCCGGTGGTGTTGATGCGGATGCTCTTGTAGGCGATACCGCCGCCGGTCGGCAACGTGGCCATGCTCGCGTTGAAGACGGTCGTGTCCGGGCTGAACGAGCCACCGGTGATGGCCGGCGTCACCGACAGCTCTACCACGGGTGGCGTCAGCGTGGGGGACGCCGTGCCTGACCCCATGCTGAGCAGTCCGCCGATCGTCAGCCGCTGGGATGTCCCAGCCCCATTCATGGTCGCGGCCGCGCCGCCCGGGAACATTGTGAGCGAGTCCGTCACCTGCGCGTTGGTCTGAAGGACCACGGTGTGACTGATCGCTTGGACCTCGAGTCGCCGGAAGAAACTCGTGGTCGGGTTTGCGAACGAGATGTTCTGGGTGCCGGAGCCGTTCAGCACCGTATGATGCGTGCCGGTCGGCGCGAAGGCCGTGGAACTAGTCGCCTGCGTGAAGTTCCCGCCCGCTGTAATGACGCCCGCCGAGGGCGCGCTTGATCCTCCGGCGAAAGTGACGTTGCCGGTGACGCGGAGACTGTCGGCCGCCAACGCCATCGTGAGCACGCCGGTGGACTGTGTGCTGAAGTTGCCGGTCACGCTGATCGTGCGCCCGTTGGTGTTGAGCGCGCCGCTCGAGACCACCAGGTCTTTCGTCAGGGTCAGGCTTGAGGCGAACGTCGCCGTACCCGCCGATTGCGCGACGCGGATGCTCTTGTAGGCGTAGTTCCCGAACGTGGTGTTGTTGAGCGAGATGGCCTGGTTCGCCCCCGTGAACACCGTCGTGTCCGGCGAGAATCCGGCGCCGCCGGAGTCACCCAGTACCGACGTGATCTCGACGGCGAGCGGAGTGAGGCTCGATGTCGTGCTGAACCCGTACACGGTGTCGGCGAGCAGGCGCGCCGTCGCCCCCGACACCGCCGTGGAACTCTGGAGCCGGAAGAAGCTGGCCCGCACGTTGGTGCTGAGAACGACCCCGCCGCCGGTCTTGTTGATCACCAGACGCCGGAAGAAGCTGTTCGTCGCATCGGCGAAGCTGAGGCTCTGCGCTGCGCTGCCTGCGAGCACGACGTGCTGTGCGCTCGTGTTCGGGCCGGGCGCGAAGTTCGCAGTCCCAGTTTGGGTGAAGTTGCCGGCCACCCGGATGACGCCGTTGCTCAGCGTGCCCGCCGCGCCGCCGAATGAGGCGTTGCCAGTGACGTCCAGCGAGTCGGCCGCCAGCGTCATCTGCAGCGCGCCGCTGCTCGCGGTCGTGAAGTTGCCGCCAATCGTGACGGTGTGGCCGCCCAGGACCAGGCTCCCCGCGCTGACCTGCAGGTTCCCCGCGAACGTGGTGGCCATGTTGGTGCCCGCGGTCCAGGTGCCGCTCGCCAGGTCTAGCGTGGCGCCGCTGGACACCGTGTAAACCGTATTGCCGTTTCCACCGCCCCCGAGCTGGAGGGTGCCGCTCTGGACGCTCACCGTCCCGCTGTCGTTGAGCGGCCCCCCGATCACCGCCACGCCGGTGCTGATGGTCCGGTTCAGTGTCCCCAGCACGTTCAGCGTCGGCGCCCACGACCAGTACGTGTTGAAGGCCAGGCTCGGATCCCCCTGGATGTTGAGCGTGCCCCCGCTCGCCACCCGCAGGATGGCCTGGCCACCATAGACCTGCGCCGTCCCCGTCCAGGTCCCCGTCCCCGCCACCTCCAGCGTGTAGTTCTCGAATTTCAC
>Ga0187861_10000141_pt1 | contig 93367 bp, 97 predicted proteins | sample June2016WEW_10_1_3_FD_132986 | JGI IMG/M metagenome (GOLD analysis project Ga0187861, IMG submission 132986) | Peatland microbial communities from SPRUCE experiment site at the Marcell Experimental Forest, Minnesota, USA - June2016WEW_10_100 | ecosystem: Environmental > Terrestrial > Soil >...
ACCTCGTGCCGGGAGGATACGTGCACGGCAGTGGGCCGCCGTAATTGGTGGCGCTTGAGTCTTCGCACCTCGTGCCGGGAGGATACGTGCACGGCAGTGGGCCGCCGTAATTGGTGGCGCTTGGATCATCGCATTTTGCGCTAGGAGGATAAACACATGGCAGAGACCCTCCATAGTTCGTGGCAGACGAATCTTGGCATGTCGGAGGAGGATACGTGCACGGCAGTGGGCCGCCGTAATTGGTGGCGTATGGGTCGCCGCAGGTCGGCGCGACGGCGTTCACTGAGGCGGAGGCCGATGCTTGCTGGCCGTCGGAAGTCGAGCAGGTGATGTTGAAAGTGGTATCAGACGAGAGCGCTCCGGAAGTCTCGTTGCCGCTCAGACCCTTGCCTCCTGACCAGACGCCACCGGGATTCGAGCTTGCTGAACATGAGGTGCTGTTCATGGAGGTCCAGGACAAATCGGCCGTGTCGCCGACAGTCACCGTTCCGGGGCTTGCGGTAAGCGCTACCGATGGCGCAGGCTGCGGCGGCTGCGGCGGCTGGTCGACCGGGAAAGAGCATGAGACCCAATTGGAGGAATACGAGCCGTTCGAGGCCGCCGTCGAGAACGTCCGGTTGCCGGGCGAATCGAAAGTGCGCGTGTCTGTCACGGAACCGTTAGTGGAACCGGTGTAGACGGGGTTCAGGGCGTTGTCATCCCAATAGTATTCGAACGTCACGCCGTAGTCGGACGTCGCCGTCACGGAAACGGAAGTGCCGACCGTCGCGGAAGAGGGACAATTCAGAACCGGATCTGATGGGACAGTATCGCCACCACCTCCTTGGTCATGGCTCGAGCCGCCGCCGGAGTACCAGCCGCCAATCTGGCTGGGAACAGCATAGCCGCTTATCTCATCTGCTTGTGAAAAACTGATGTGGAAAAGGAAAAAGAAAGACAGTCCCATCAGAAAGACGAGTGACAGCGCTATGAAATATTGTGTATTTGATCTAGGCATGGTCGGTTTGATCCTCCCTTCTCGGCGCCTTTCCGCGCCTTTTGATGAGAATGATCGCTAAGATGATCAGGACCGCAATGATCGAGAGCGCTAATAGATAATAAACTGCGGTCGTCGTGGAGCCTGCCGCCAGAGCTTGGGGAGAACATTCCGGGCCATTGCACGAGTAAGAAATGGCGGAAGAGACGGCAGCCGCTCCGGATTTGTCGGCGATATTCGCGACCATGCGGAGAGTCTGCCATCCGGCCTTCGGCACCAAGAAGTTCCCGAAGAACCCGCCCACGGAGGTCTCGCTGACGCTGGGCTTGCCGTAATACACCATCGAACCGTCAGAGCCGGTTATGGAAACAAATATGGTCTTGGAGTTCTCATCGGTCAGCGTGCTTTTTGTGAGACAGCCGAAAAACGTGGCTGTCCCTCCGAGTTTCAGCGGGAACGGCAAGATGCCCAGCATCGTGAACGACGGCTTGCTCATGTCCGACCGGGCTATCCGGACGGAGACGAAGGAACTCTTCCCCCCGTCCTTGAGTTCGCCGATCACGAAGTATGCGGGGTCATCGATTTTCGGGATGGATATCGATGCCGTAGCCTTTTTGCCCGGGGACATGCTCACGGTCTCGGTCTTCGCGTCTACCAGATTCTCGGCGCTGGCTATGTCCGAGGAATAGATCTTCCAGACCAGGATGCCGTCTTTCGGCTTCGCGTGAGTATTCAGGATATCGACGGAAACGTTCGCCGGCACGGCGCCGGAGACGGAGGCTTGGCCGGTCGGGGCCTTGGTGCCGTTCACTGAAACCGAGTTTCTGTCGAAATACGACGTCTCTTTCGCCTGGCTTATGACGGAGATCGGGTATGCGGCGGTGACCAGGCCCGCCGATTCTTGTCCCACGATGGGGAATTGACCGGACGATTCGGCGAAGATATCTATGCGATACTGACCGGTCGGCAAGTCTACCGGGATGGGCCATTTGAAAGAGAAATAGGCGGTCGAGCTAGCTTGTATGTTCAAACCGCTTACGGGAACGAAACGGGCGACCGTGTCCGTGGCCAGATCGTAAGCCGACCCGGTCGATCCCGACATTTTCACCGCTTGGACCACGATGGAAACGTCGTCCATCGGGAAATTGTTGACGTTTATCAACCTGCCCATTATAGGGAAATCGGCGCCGGCGACGGCGCCTTGCGCGCTTTTTAGGAACTGCACCCCCACCTTGCTGCTGGCACGACAAAAGGCTGACAGCGAATCTGCCGAGGCTTTGTTTTGTGGAAAGGTCAAGCTGGCCACCAGTAGGACCATAAAGGAAACAAGCATCAGTCCTCTCTTTAGGAGGCTCATGTCAATATTGTACTACAATATGGAGCATATAATACAACACGAGTTATACACAATGCAGCACAATAAAAAGCGCCAGACCGCAGGGTCTGGCGCCATAGTCCCGGTCCCCAGAATCAGGGATCCGAGGCTAGATGTGAAACCGATGGTTTCGCGGACACGTCCGCCTTGCGGATGCGCGCCAGCTCGATGTAGACATGCGGCCAGGCGATGTGAGCCGCCACGGCCTGTTCGAGGATCGGCAGGGCGAGGTCATTCTTGCCGACCTCGGAATAATACAATCCGAGAACGGCAAGGAACTCTGGATCGCGAACTCCCTTCCGGTACGGTCCTGTGAGGTCCGCTTCTGCCTGGCCGATGTACTTATCGGCATACGGCAGGCGATTCTTCTCCACATAAGCGATTTCCTTGAGATCAAAGCTGCCCTTGATCCACCCCACTTCTCCCGCCGTCGCATCGCGGATAACTGAGAGGTTAGGGGACTTGACAGAGTCAGCGTCAAACGCTTCGATCTTCAACATCCTCGCCTTGGGAATGAAGTTCGCCAGCTCTTTCTCCATGTCGGAGAAACCCAGACCGAGACATTGTTTGAACAAAGCCTCGGTTGCGAGCTCCCTCGACGAGCGGTCGACGAATTTCCACAAGGCCTCGCGGCGGGCGTGGCTCTTATCGTCAAGCGCCCAACGCAAGAACAAGTCTGCCTGGAGGCACCACAGTTCGTAATGCCGCGAGGAGTCCTGGTCTTTGCCGCTCCACGGACCATCGAGGAATTCTTGCATCGGCAAGACGGCTTCGGGGATGGTGAGCCTCCCCCGCCGATCAGAGGTCTTGCTTATCGGCCAAGACGATGTAGGGAAACCGATCATTCCGTCCTTCCAGTGCAATTCTCGGTAGATAGTGCTCATTCCCTGTTTGAACCAGGTCGGGAGCTTCGGCACTCGCTTGTCGAGAAGTTGCTGAATGTGGTCGGGCATGAAACTCATCGTGGAATAATCTCCACCATCGAATTCGAACATCATCGAGACAGATTCGTTGTCCCAGAGGACCATCTGAGGAATGATCTCGAACATGGACAATCGGGACAGGCCGACTTGCTGCGCTACCAACTTGTCTCTCATCGCCTCGGCCATCTGTTTTCTCATGTCTCTGGCCATTTCTGGGGTGATGAGGATTATCGTCATCGGGATGGACCGATTCATCCTGAGGAAGTCGGGGAGAATCTCCGCCAGTTTCCTGTCCTGCGTGATGAATGCTTCGACGAACTCCGCGGTTTCCCAATCTTCACATTTCGATATGACTTCTAGGTTGGGAGCCGAGACATATCGCCAGTGACTTCCGGCCTGTTCCAAGACTATATATGGAGGTAGTTGGACTGTCCTGCCCTCCGCAAAAGCTTTGGCCTGGGTATCTTCCTCGGCCAGGGCTTGAAAGGATCCGAGAGCGGCCACAAGGGCCGCGAGGACCATGAACCATCTGATTAAAGTTTTCAACGAACACCTGCCTTTCTGTTTTACTTACGTTTTAAAGTGAGTAGTTGAGTAGAGACTGCCTGAATTCTCTCATTATTATACTCCAATCTTAAATCTATGTCAATCAATCGATCGTCGGAGGAAGCGCCGGCCAGTCGCTCGCCGTGTCCGGGCGGAAGAATATGAAGCTATCTAGGCCGCTTTCGCTCAAAAATGCTGTGAGCGTCCGGGCCGGCTGCGGGGTGCAGCTATCCGCCCAAAACGTGATTTCGTAAACCGGGTATCCGGCGCCGGCACCCCGCCTGCCGACCAGCTTCCAATCGATAATCTTGATCACTCCCGAGGAATTGCTTTTGAAGCCGTCAAAACTCGCGCCTTGCTTCACGACTTCCACATCCGCCGCCGAAGTAAGCAGATATGAAGGGAGATCCTTCATGCAATTCTTGCCGCTTATGCTTACAGGGACGTAATCTACAGGCAAGCCGTATTGCCACGAAACATCCGCTATAGTTTCTGTTTTTTCCGTAGTCAGGCGATAGTATTTGAAATCGCCCTCGTGCGCTATCTCCGGGAATCGGAGGTCCTGAACAGTGGCGATGACGGCATAGTCGTTCGGGCCGATCGTCAGGCCGCTGTAACGATCGCGATACTCCGTCGTAGAGTCGAACGGCGAGAGAAAAACGATGATGACAACGGCCGATACCGCCACCGCGGCGGCCGAAAGCCGTCTTGATCCCCGCCAGAGATAAGAGGTAAAGCCCAGAGCATAGACAGCCATCGTCAAGACGAAGAACAATGATGTTTCTTTAAAGATGATTCCATAGTAAGGATGTCCCATAAAATATCCTTCGAGGCAGTAAAAGGCTAGAGAGAAACAGAAAGCCGTCGGGATGGCGGCGAGCGCCCCAACGACGAGCTTCTTCATCTCTATCCTGCCGAGTTCGGCGGCGATGAGCCAGACGACGAAAGAGAGCAGGAATTCTTTTCCGAACATGCCGCCGTCGACGACGTTCTTGAGGACTATGAACGAGCTCAAAAGATATATGAAGTCGAAGCCGAAGTCCCGGTTCCCTTCGCGTCGCCGGCTCTCCTTGAGCCAGAAGAAGACGAGGCCGAGGCCGAGGAGGACGACGAGCGCGGCGCCGAGATAATATGGCCAGTGAGGCATGACGAGGTAGGTCGAGAAGCCGTTGTCGTAGTTTTCCTTCGGCTCACCCTGGCCTATGAGTCCACCCAAGACCACCATCACCGGCTTGAATATGTGGCTGTGGTCGGGCTGATTGCCGGAGAAATTGACGTCGTGCCCCGTAAAAGTCTGCTGCCAGAAATCGAAGCCGTATTCGTGAAGGTAATACAGGTGGAGAGAGAAGCCGAAAAGCACCAGAAAGATTATAAGACAGACGACCCAGCTCTTTCTGATCGGGAATGACGGGCGAACCTTCAGGGCTCGGAGCATGAAAGCGACGAAAAAGAAAATCAGCAAGGCATATAGCTTCACGTCGGAAACGCCGACAGCCAAGAAATCCGTGATCGACTTCAAGGAATATTGGACGTAGGAAGAAAGGCTGACGAGGATTATGAGGATCGCCGGGATGATGGCCGCCAGCCAGTCTTTATTCATTTTTCGCCAGAAGTTCACCACCATGTTTCTTTTATCTTCAGCTTATAGGAAATGATATTGACCAGAAGAACCAAGACCACGCTCATGGCCAGGACAGCGGCGATCATCGATATCGACGGCTGCAGCCAAAAATAAGTGAGGGCTATCGCTCCAAGTGGCGAATCGATCTGATCAAGGATCGGCAGAGGGCCATGTTCGCCGATCTTGAGCCTCCTTTTCAGGAAGCTCTCGACAGCGTCGCCCAGGACGCTGCCAGCGCCCATGAACAGCCCGACAAGATACGGGCGCCCCTGCAGGAAGACGACGATCAGAGCCGTCAATATGCCGATCAATAAGCCCCCGATCTTCTTGTGGGGCCCTATGAGCGGAGTCTTGTCCATGCCGACGGTCAGATGGAAATCGAGAGGGACGCCGTATATGCCTCCGCAATCCTTGCATACCACCCTGTCGAAGAAGACCACGGCCATGTTGGCGCAGTATGCCGGAAGGATGAAGTAAAAAGCCGATAGGAAGAGGCCGCTCATCGCCGGATTATATCACGGCAGACGCATCCAAGCGGCCGCTCGCGTCGTGTGGCTAAGCGGCCTGGAGTATATTAGAATGTCCCCATGCCAGATAAGCCGAAAAAATTCTCTACTGATCCGTACAAGGGCGTCAGGGACTTCTTCCCGGAAGACATGGCCGCGGAGAAGGAGATTTTCGGCATCTGGCGCGGCGTTTGCGAGAAATACGGCTATGAAGAATATAACGCGTCTGTCTTGGAGCCGGCCGATCTGTATAGAGCCAAATCGGGCGAAGAGCTCGTGAACGAGCAGACCTACACCTTCATCGACAGAGGCGAGCGCGAGGTGACTCTCCGGCCCGAGATGACGCCGACCGTCGCCCGCATGGTCGCCTCGAAGAAGCGCGAGCTCGTCTTCCCTCTCCGCTGGTATTCCATACCTAATCTTTTCCGGTATGAACAGCCCCAGCGCGGCCGGTTGCGCGAGCATTGGCAGCTGAACGTCGATCTTTTCGGCGTCGAGTCCATGAATGCGGAGATAGAGGTCATCAATATGGCCTACGACATCACCCGTGCTTACGGCTTGAAAGACACCGACTTCGAGATCCGCCTGAACGATCGCAAGGTAATGAATTACGTGACGCGCGAGGTCTTCGGCCTGGGCGAGGAGGCGGCGTCGAAGATCGCCAGGCTCGTGGATAAGAAAGACAGGTTGAAGCAAGGAGCTTTCGAGGCGGCCGTCGTGGAGATCTTCATGGCCGACCCGAAGCTCCAGGGCAAGGACGAGGAGTTCCTGACGCTCTTAAATTCGAAGAATTTCGAGGAGTTCGCCTCGCGCTTGCCGCAAACCAAGGAAGAGCATGTCGGCATGAAGGAGATACGCGAAGTCGTGAAGGGCCTGGAGAGGCTCGGGGTGACGAACGTTCGCTTCGACCAGACCTTGATGCGCGGCTTCGACTATTATACCGGCATCGTCTTCGAGGTCTACGACCTGAATCCAGCCAATCGCCGTTCGGTCTTCGGCGGCGGCCGGTACGACGACCTTCTGGCTCTCTTCGGCAACGACAAGGTGCCGGCCGTCGGCTTCGGCGCTGGCGACGTCATCGCCCGCGACCTCATGGAGACATACGGGAGATCGGTGAAAAAGAAAGCTCCGGCGGATATCGCCATCGCTGTGGTCGGCGAGCAGAACGTACCCTATGCTATGGATCTGGCTCAATCACTGCGAGAAAGAGGCATCTGCGCCGCCGTCGATCTTTCCGGCAAGAAGGTCGGCGACCAGATCGCGAACGCCGCGAGGCGCGGCATCCCCAGGGCGGTTTGCGTCGGAGACGAGGAGGTCAAGACCGGCAAGCTCCGCGTGAAGACTTTGGCGACCGGAGAGGAGGCCGTTACGACGGAAGCGGAGATAAAACCGTAATATCCCATGCGCCGCATCACTTTCGACCTGGAGACGAAGAACATGTTCGACGACGTCGGTTCGAACGACCCGGCGATGCTCGATATCTCCGTCGTCTGCATCCACGACTCGGCGGACGACAAGTACAAGAGCTTCCTGGAGAACGACCTGCGCGACCTCTGGCCTATCCTCGAGCAGGCGGATGTCCTGGTGACCTGGAACGGCGACCATTTCGACATCCCGCTCCTGAACAAATATTATCCGGGCGATCTCGCCAAGATGAAGAGCGTGGACCTGATGAAGGCGGTGCAGGACGTCCTCGGGCGGCGCCTGAAGCTCGACACGGTGGCCGCGGCCACTCTCGGAGTCGGCAAGAGCGGCAACGGCCTCGACGCCATCGAATGGTGGAAGAACGGCGAGGTGGACAAGGTCATCAAGTATTGCATCGAAGACGTGCGCATCACCAAGGAGCTGTATGAATACGCTTTGGACAAGGGGCACTTGAAATACCGCGATGGTGGTGAGATCCGCGAGGTCAAGCTCGACACCTCGCGCTGGGAGACGCCGGCCGGCAGCGCCCTGACTTTCACTCTGCCTTTCTAGAACATGACCAACCACGCCGATCAGAGGCCAGCTTCGTCATTCATGACCTTGCCGGGGGCGATCATCGTCGCCGGGGCTCTTGTCGCCATGGCTCTGATCTGGATAAGCAGGCCGGCCGCCGCGCCGGCATCCGTCCGGGGGAGCGGCGCCCCGTCAGCCGCTTCTTCCATGGCTCCAATCACAGCCGCGGATCATATCCTCGGCAATCCGAACGCCTCCATAAAACTGGTCGAGTATTCCGACCCGTCGTGCCCTTACTGCAAGACGTTCAATCCGACCATGGAAGCGATCATGGCCGGATACGGGCCGGGCGGCAGGGTCGCCTGGGTCTACAGGCAGTTCCCGCTCGACAGGCCGGACGAGAACGGCGACATCCTCCATCCCAATTCCGGCAAGGAAGCGGCGGCTTTCGAATGCGCCGGAGCCTTGGGCGGCACCACCGTCTTCTTCGCCTACGAGAAGCGCTGGTTCGATGTCTTCCCTTCCGACGGCGCCAGCCGTAGCGCAAGCGACGACGAAGCCCAGATCGCCCAAACAGCCAAGGACGTCGGCCTGGACCCTGTCTCTTTCAATGAATGTCTTTCGAGCGGCCGTTTCAACGATAAATTGGACAAGAGCTATGCCGACGGCCTGAATGCCGGCATCACCGGCACGCCTTACACGGTGATCATCACCCCCTCCGGGACAGACATCCCGCTTTCCGGCGCCATCTCATACACCACGCTCAAAACGGCGATCGACACTCTGATCTCGTCGATCCCCGCTTCGTCGGCCACCACCACGGCGCAGTAAAAACGATCCGATGATCCTCCGGCCCGTTCGCACGGATCCAGTATTGACATATGCGCACGGATGCGTAATGTTTCAATCGAAAGTACGTAGTTCATCCCATCAACCCATAGTCAGGAGATACACATGAGCCTAGTCTTATCGATCGGCTTGAGCATGGCGGCTTTTATGGTGATCTTCGCCTCAGCGGCCGTGATCTGGCTGTACTATCCGCCGAATTTGGAGTACAGAGCAGCGAGAGAGCCCATCCTGCTCTGCGCTTTCATGGCGATCAGCCTGGCGGTATTCTATGTCTTGCATTCTTCGCCCCGCGGCTGGACATTCTGGTCAGCGATCGGCCTGGCGCTTTTCTTGTCCGGAGTCATGTCGAACAACATGGCCAGGATCGCTTACCGCCACGAGTTCGGCATCTGCGCCGCGCTTGGAGTGGGCATAGCGTTCGTGACCACCTCTCTCGTCGGAGCAAGGACACCGTCCGGCATCCTCTGCGTTTGCGTCGGTGCTGCCCTGTTGTACATGGCGCTGCTCGTCAAGTACAGCAAGAAGTGGTTTTCTTCCGATAAGCCGCCGGCTATTGCGCCGGCGCCGGAACACCGGGCTTAAGACCGAATTTCGACCGAACGTCGCACGCTCCCTCCCGGGAGCGTTTTTATATGAGATGACAGTGCAGACTGTCTAAGGGCTCGGCTCAATAATTCTTCAGCCTGTTCGCCTGCTCGTGCTGGCGGATCTTCTCGTGGGCCTTGGCTTCGATCTGGCGGATGCGCTCGCGGGTCACGCCGAATTCGCGGCCGACTTCCTCAAGGGTGTGGGTGATGCCGTCGAGGAGGCCATGGCGCATTTCCAGGATCCGGCGCTCTTTCTCCGACAGATCGCCTAGGATCATGTTGACTTGGTCGCGTAAGATGCGGCGGGACGATTCCTGGTCGGGCGAGAGGATCTTGTCATCGGGCACGAAGTCTTGCAGGGTCGACTTCGAGTCCTCGGAGTCGTCGCCAACGGGGCTCTCGAGCGAGACGACGTCTTGCTCGATCTTCTCGATCTGGTAGATCTTCTCCACGTCCATGCCCATCTCCGTGGCAATCTCTTCCGGCAGGGGCTCGCGGCCGAGGTCTTGCATCAGGCGGCGGACGACTTGCTTGTATTTGGCGATGGTCTCGACCATGTGGACAGGCACCCGGATGGTCCGCGACTGGTCGGCCAGAGCCCTGGTGATGGCTTGCCTTATCCACCAGGTAGCGTAGGTCGAGAACTTATAGCCCTTGGTCCAGTCGAACTTGTCGACGGCCCGGAAGAGCCCGAGGTTGCCTTCCTGGATGAGGTCGAGGAGGGTCAAGTCCGGCGAGCGGCCGACGTATTTCTTGGCTATCGAGACAACCAGGCGGAGATTGGCTTTGGCCAGGAGGTTCTTGGCTTCGATGTCCTCGTTCTGGATGCGCCTGGCAAGATTCTTCTCTTCCGCGGCGTTAATCAAAGGATATTGGCCGATCTCTTTCAGATACATCTGGATGGAGTCGTAGGCCGAATCGGAGCCGGTCCGCGAGAGATGCGGCGGCTGTTTCTTCTCTTTCTCCTTGAGCTCCTCGATCTCGAGGAGGCCGCCGCCCTCGAGGACGTCGACGTTGGCGCCGGAGAGCCGGCTGTAGAGGTCATCCAGGAAGCTGATGTCGTTCTCGATCTGAGGAAATTCTTTGAGGATCTCATCGTAGGTCACGAAGCCGCGGTTTCTGCCCTTCTGGATGAGGGCGGCGGCCTTGGCTTCGAAATCCTTGCCGCCGGGATGGGCCTTGACGGCCGAACGTCCGGCTTTCGGCTTCGGCACGGCCCGGCGGACCGGCCTTTTCTTAACGGCTTTGGGGCGCCGCGCGGGACGGCGGGAGTGCTTGGCCGGACGGGCCTTTTGTCTGCGTTTGCTCATGGGGTTATAAGGTCAAAGCGATGATGATTTTACTCTATTTCTTCCGTTTCCGCACTTCGGCCTTCCTTATCGAAAGGTCTTGGCACTTCCGGGCAAGCTCGGCCACGCGCTCCTGGTCGCCTGCACGCTCGGCTGCCCGCAATTCGTTCATGGCCTGGATGAGCCCGCCGTTCAGGAGGTCCTCTTCGAAATTGGCGATGAGCTCGTCCATGTGGATGTCCCAGCGCTCCGGCTCGGCGCCGTAGAAGGCCTCGGCCTCGAAAGAAAAATCCGGAAGGAGCGGCTTGATCCGCTCGAGCCTCGCGGCGTAGGAATCGCCGGCGGCCTTCATGATCCTGTCCCTGTAGGCGGCCGCGGCAGCCGCTTGGGCTTTTTCCATGAGGTCGAGGAGGCCGAACATCCGGCGCTCGACGAGGTCGATGCGGGATATCGGTTCATTGTCAGATCCAACCTCCGGTTCATTTTTTGCCGTGTCCTTCGACTCTAACGATCTCTTTAATTTATTCAGTTCATCCCATATAAGGACCTCATTGGTGATTTTGAACTCTTCACGGACAATCCGTACAAAACGTTGTTTGTCTGTGTCTTTTTCAAGATAAACGATCAATGGGTAAACGCGTTCTCTAACGGCCTTTAGTCTCTTACGTTCATCGGAGAATTCTCTTAATATATTGTTTATTTCGAACTCGATCACTTGCTTGGCGGCGCGCAGGACCTTCTTCCAGTCCTCCGGGTCGTGGAAGACCAGATCGGCCGGGTCTTTGCCGCCCTGGATGTCGGCGATCTTCACGTCCATGCCGAGGGAAAGGGCTATGCCGGCCGCTCTCATGGCGGCTTTCCGGCCGGCCGCATCGGAATCGAAAGCGATGATGACGTTGCCAGACAAGCGCCGCAAGAGGCCGAGGTTATTCACGGCCCCTTCTTTATTGGATTCGGCATCGGAGAGAGCGGTCCCTGAGGCGGCCACGGCATTCTTGACTCCCGCCTGGTGCGACATGATGAGGTCCATCTGGCCTTCGACCAGGATGGAATAATCGAGCCGGCGGATGAAGCTCTTGGCTTTGTCGAGGCCGTAAAGGACGGATGATTTGTCGAACAAGGGAGTGTCTGGGCTATTCAGATATTTGCCGGTATTGCCGTCGTCGAGCTGCGGCAGGATACGCCCGGAAAAGGCGATGACCCGGCCGCTTGAATCATTCAAGGGGAACATCACCCGGCCGCGGAAGCGGTCGTAATAGTTGCCCGTGCCGTCTTCCGCCTTCTTGGCCAGGCCGGCCTTCTCGATGAGCTCGTTCGGCCAATCCTTGCCTCTCAAATAGGCATAGAGGTTCCGCCAACCCTCTGGCGCGAAGCCGATTCTGAACTCGGCGCTCGTCTTTTCGGAGACGCCGCGCTTTTTGACGTACGCCGCGGCTTCTTTCGAGCCGACGAATTGTTCTTCGAAATACTTCGCCGCTTCCTCCGTTATCTGGAAAAGTTTGTCTTTCTCGCTGTCGGCCTTCTGGTCGAAGACGAGCGGCACGCCGGCCCGCTCGGCCAGGATTTTGAGAGCGCCTTTGAAGTCCAGGCCCTCGAACTGTTCCACGAAAGAGAAGATGTCGCCTTTGGCCCCGCAGCCGAAGCAGTAGTAGCCACCGCGCTCCGGCGAGACGAAAAACGACGGCGTCTTCTCGTTGTGGAACGGGCATCTGGCTTTCAAGGATTTGCCGGCCCTCTCGAGCTTCATGTACGAGCCGATGACCTCCTCGATCGGCAGGCGGGCTTTGATCTCCTCGACGGTGGTGCGGTTCATGCTCCGCATTATAGCTCAAAAATCATTCGGTCCTTATTTCTTTTCCGGCGCTTCAGATCTCTTTCGCTCCCTCGGGCGCCGTGCCGTCAATCATGGCCTTCTTGGGCGAGCCTTCGAAGCCGGAGCCGGCCGGCACCAGGCGGCCGATGATGACGTTCTCCATGAGACCGGAGAGGTCGTCCTCGGCGCCGCGGACAGCGCTCGCGATCAAGACCCTTGTGGTGTGCTGGAAGGAGGCGGCCGACAGGAAGCTCTTCCTGGTGAGCGAGGTCTCGGTGATGCCCATGACGAGCTTCTCGGCCTTGGCCGGAGCGCCGCCCAAGGCCCGTGCTCCGGCGTTCTCGTCGGAGAGCTGGATGTCGTCCACGATCATGCCTTCGGTCAGATTCGTGTCGCCGGCGTCGATGACCCGGCGGCGGGAGAACATCTGCTTCACGATGAGCTCGATGTGCTTCCTCGAGACGGTCTCGCCCTGGAGCTCGTAGATCTTGCCGACTTCGGTGATGACGTATTCCTTGGCGCGCTCTTCGCCGCCGTATTCGAAGACTTCGTCGATATCGGCCGAACCGTCGGTCAAGAGGTCGCCTTTCTTGACCCTGTCACCGGCCTTGACCAGCGTGGTGCGGCGGTACGGGAAGACGTACTCGACCTCGGCCAATTTCTTCTTGCTCTGCTTGCCGGATGGCGCGCTCTTTTCCTCCATCGCCGGCAGGATTTTGATGGATTTCTCTTTGCCCATATCTTTCACTTCGGAAACGACGCCGTCCATGGTGGCCACCACGGCCGGGATCTTGGGCCGGCGCTTCTCGAAGACCTCTTCGACGCGCGGCAGGCCCATGGTGATGTCGCCGCCCTGGGAGGCCGCGCCGCCCTGATGGAAGGTGCGCATGGTGAGCTGAGTGCCGGGTTCGCCGATGGCCTGAGCGGCCACGGTGCCGACCGCTTCGCCGAGCGAGATCAAGCCGTTCTTGCCGAGATCGAGGCCGTAACACTGCGCGCAGACGCCGCGGAGGGTCTTGCAGGAAAGCGGCGAGCGTACCCGGACTTCCTCGACGCCGGCTTCCTCGACGGCCTGGGCGTCGGCCTTCGACAGGAGATGGCCTTTCTTGAAGATCGTCTTGCCGGCAGCGCCCTTCACGTCTTCGGCTACGATCCGGCCGCGGATGTTCTTCGACAGGGGGATGTTCATGCCGGAGGCCGTCTGGCGGCGGATGACGATGGAATCCTTGGTGCCGCAATCTTCCTCTGAGACCACTACGTCTTGGGCCACCACGAACAGCTTGCGGGTCAGATAGCCCGCCTTGGCGGTGTTCAAGGCCGTGTCGGTCAAGCCCTTCCGGGAGCCGTGGGTCGTGATGAAATATTCGATCGGCGTCAGGCCTTCTTTGGCGCAGGACAGGATCGGAAATTCGATGGTCTCGCCGGAGACCGAGGCGATCAAGCCCTTCATGCCGGCCATCATGGTGATCTGCGACAGGGAGCCGCGGGCCCCGGAAGTGACCATGTCGTAGACCGAGCCCATTTTGTCGAGCGAGAGCGGTATGGCTTTTTCCACCTCGCTCTTGGTCCTCTGCCAGACCTCCACGTGCTTCCTGATGCGCTCTTCCTCCGTCAGGAGGCCTTCGTTGAACTGGCCGGTGACGGCGTCGGCCTGAGCTTTGGCCTTCTTGATGATGCCCTCTTTCGAGGCCGGCACGATGATGTCGTCGATGCCCCAGGTGGTGCCGGAATGAGTGGCGTAGCCGAAACCAAAAGATTTTATCCGGTCGAGGACCGGCGCAACGTTATTGGCGCCGTAGAGGACGATCATGTCGTCGATCACGGCGGAGAGCCGCTTGCGGCCGATCTCTTCGTTGATGAAAGGATAGTCGTCGGGCAGGACGGCGTTGAAGAGGACCCGGCCGACGGTCGTCTCGGAGACGGCGCCTTTCCAGGCGGCGTACTTGGCGGCCTTCTCGGGCGGCAGGATCTTGACGGCGGCGCGCAGGTCAATCTCCTTGAAGGAGTGGGCCAGGATGGCGGCATCGGGCGATTCGAAGACCTTGCCTTCGCCCTTCGCTTTCGGCACGATCTTGGTCACCCAGAAGCAGCCGAGGACGATGTCGAGCATCTTGGCGGCCACGGTCGGATCGTTGTTGCCGGGCTTCAGGATGTTCTTGTCGGAGGCCATTATCTCCCTGGCTTCGGTCTGGGCTTCTTTTGATAAGGGCACATGGACGGCCATCTGGTCCCCGTCGAAGTCGGCGTTGAAAGCCGTGCAGACGAGCGGATGGACCTGGATGGCGTTGCCTTCGATAAGAACCGGCTGGAAGGCCTGGATGCCGAGGCGGTGCAAGGTCGGAGCGCGGTTCAGGAGGACGTATTTGCCTTTGATGACCTCTTCGAGGATCTCCCAGACCTCTTTGGCGCCGTCGTCGATCAGGCGGTTGGCGCCGCGGATATTGTAAGCCAGCTCCCTCCGGAGAAGGCCGGAGATGACGAACGGCCGGAACAATTCGAGGGCCATGTGCTTGGGCAGGCCGCATTGGTCGAGCTTCAATTCGGGGCCGACGACGATGACCGAACGGCCGGAATAGTCGACGCGCTTGCCGAGGAGGTTCTGGCGGAAGAGGCCGCGCTTGGATTTCAGGCTGTCAGAGAGGGACTTCAGGGCGCGCTTCTCGCGAGCGATGGCCACGGCCCCGGCCGAAGACGAGTGGCGGATGGAATTGTCTATGAGAGCGTCGACGGCTTCCTGGAGGATGCGCTTCTCGTTCCTTAGGATGACTTCCGGAGCGTTGATCTCTTTCAACTTCTGCAGGCGGTTGTTGCGGTTGATGACCCGGCGGTAGAGGTCGTTCACGTCCGAGGTGGCGTAGCGGCCGCCGTCCAAGGCGACCATCGGCCGGAGGCCGGGCGGGATGACGGGGATGCGGACGAGGAACATCCATTCCGGGCGGACCTTGGCCTTGATCATCTGCTTAACGAGCGAGAGGCGCTTGGACAGCTTCTCCCTGTCGGCCGAACCGGCGTCTTCATGGGCTTTCTCGAGCTCAGTCTTCAACTTCGGCAAGTCTATCTTCTTCAGGGTCTCGTATATGGCTTCGGCCCCGATCGAAGCTTCGAAGAAGGCCCCGTATTTGACGGCGTATTTGTGATAGGTGACCTCGTCCATGACGAAGCCGGCCGAGACGGATTCGATCTCGCGCCGCGCCGACAAGAGGAGCTCTTTCAGGGCTTCCTTGGTCTTGTCGTCCTGGGTGTTCTTGACCTTGGTCTTGTATTCGGCGTCGAGCTCCTTCAGGAACTTGGCTTTGCCGGTCTCGTCGACTTTGCTGACGATGTAGCCGGCGAAATAGATGACCTTCTCGAGATCGGCCGTGGTCATGCCGAGGACGAGGCCGATCCTCGAAGGCACGCTCCGGAGGAACCAGATGTGGGAGACGGGCGTAGCCAGCTCGATGTGGCCCATGCGCTCGCGGCGGACGATGGAGCGGGTGATCTCGACGCCGCATTTCTCGCAGACCAGGCCTTTGTAGCGGATGCCGCGGTATTTGCCGCAATAACATTCGTAGTCGCGGTCCGGGCCGAAGATGCGCTCGTCGAACAGGCCATTCTTCTCGGAGCGTTGGGTGCGGTAGTTGATGGTCTCCGGCTTGGTCACTTCGCCGAACGACCATTCCAGGATCTTGTCGGGCGAGGCCAGCGACAATTTCACCATGTCGAACTGGACGGGATCGGCGGACTTTTTGGTGATGGTGGTTTGCATATAGTTGGTATTCAAAAGGCTTATTCCTCTAGAGCCGCCCGCCTGGGTTTGTTGACGAGCTCGACGTTCAGGGCCAGGCCGCGCAAAGTCTTCAAAAGGACGTTGAACGAGGCCGGCAGATTCGGCTCCCGCAGGGGCTCGCCCTTGACGATGGCGTCGAAAGTCTGGGAGCGGCCGATGATGTCGTCCGATTTGACCGTCAGGATCTCGCGGAGAGTATGGGCGGCCCCGTGACCGAGAAGCGCCCAGACCTCCATTTCGCCGAAGCGCTGGCCGCCGCCTTGAGCCTTGCCTCCCAGAGGCTGCTGGGTGATGAGCGAATAGGGCCCTATCGAGCGCATGTGGATCTTGTCTTCCACCATATGGTGCAGCTTCAATATGTACATGTAGCCGACGGCAACGGCCTGGTTGAAATGCTCGCCGGTCCGGCCGTCGCGCAATTTCATCTTGCCAGAAGGGTCGAAGCCGGCCTTTTTGAGCTCTTCCTTGATCTCGGCGTCGGTCGCTCCGGCGAAGGGCGGCACGATGGCCTGATAGCCGAGGGAGTTGGCGGCAAGCCCGAGGTGCAATTCGAGGATCTGGCCCAGGTTCATGCGGGACGGGACACCTAAGGGAGTCAGGATGACGTCGATCGGCGTGCCGTCTTCCATGTACGGCATATCCTCTTCCGGCATGATCTTGGAGATGACGCCCTTGTTGCCGTGGCGGCCGGCCAGCTTGTCGCCGACCGAGACGTTCCTGACCTCGGCCACTTCTATGTAGATCTTCTTGATGATGCCGGATTCCAGCTTGTCGCCGCGCTCGCGCGAGAAGGTCTTGACGGAGATGACCCGGCCGCGCTTGCCGTTCTCCATCCGCTTCGAGGTGTCCTTCACGTCGCGGGCCTTCTCGCCGAAGATCGACCTCAAGAGGCGCTCTTCGGGAGTGAGCTGGGTCTCGCCTTTGGGGCTGATCTTCCCGACCAGGATGTCGCCCGGCCGGACTTCTGCCCCGATCCTGACGATGCCTTCCTCGGTCAAGTTCTTGAGCCGGGCTTCGCCGACGTTGGGGATGTCGTAGGTCGTGACTTCGGGCCCCAACTTGGTGTCGCGGACATTCACCACGAACTCTTCGATGTGGATCGAGCTCCACTTGGAATTTTTGACGACGCGCTCGGATAGGATGATGGCGTCTTCGTAGTTGTTGCCGGCCCAGGACATGAAGGCGACCAGAGCGTTGTGGCCCAGAGCGATCTGGCCGCGGTCTGAGGTCGAGGTATCGGCCAGGACGTCTCCTTTCTTGACCTTATCGCCGGGAGAGACGATGGGGCGCTGGTGGAAAGCCGTGAAGCCGTTGGTGCGCTGGAAGAGGACCAGGGGATATTCCCGCTTCTTGCCGCTCTTCTTGCCGGAAAAGACGATCTTCCTGGCGTCGACGTGGGTGATCTCGCCGTCTTCCGAAGCGACGACGACGCGGCCGGTGTCGAGCACGGCCTTCTCTTCGATGCCCGTGGCGACGAGCGGCGCCTCGGGCACGAGGCAAGGCGTGGCCTGTTTCTGCATGTTCGAGCCCATCAGGGCCCGGTTGGCGTCGTCATGATTCAGGAACGGGATGAGCGAGGTGGCGATGGAGAAGGCTTGATTGGTGGAGACGTCGATGTAATCGACTTCTTTCCTGTCGGCCATGGCCGGCTTGCCGTTCTGGCGCACTTCCACGTCCTCGACCGAGATGGCGCCGGAGGAGTCGCGCGGCGTGGCGGCGTGGGCGATCCTGTAATTCTCCTCCTCGAGAGCGTTCATGTAGACGATCTCCTTGGTGATCGCGCCGTCCTTGACTTTGGCATACGGCGTCTCGATCATGCCGAAATCATTGATGCGGGCGTAGGTGGTGAGCCGGAGGACCAGGCCGATGTTCGGCCCTTCAGGCGTGTGGATCGGACAGAGACGGCCGTAGTGGGACGGATGGACGTCGCGCACTTCGAAGCCGGCCCGCTCGCGGGACAAGCCGCCGGGGCCGAGGGCCGTCAGGGTGCGCAGATGCTCGAGCTCGGCCAGGACGTTCTCCTGGGCCATGAATTGCGAGAGCTGGTTGGTGGTGAAGAACTCCTTGATGCGAGCCTGGAGGGGGCGCGGATATATGAAAGAGACCGGCAAGGTCACGTCCGGCTCGATGGTGGACATCTTATCCTGGATGTTCCTCTTCATCTGCGACAAGCCCAGGCGGACGCGTTGCTCCAGGAGTTCGCCGACATAGCGGACGCGGCGCGAGCCCAGGTGGTCGATGTCGTCGCCTTGCATGTCCGGCGTGGTGTTCAGGGTGATGATGTGAGCGACGGCCACGGCCACGTCGTCGAGGGAGAGCGTCCTCTTCTCCAGGGATTTCTCGTCCATGGGTTTGCCGAAGCGCTTGTTGAAGCGGAAACGACCAACCCTGGAGAGGTCGTAGCGGTCTTCTCTCAAGAGAGCCTGGATGAAGGAGCGGGCGTTATCGGCGGTAGCCAGATCGCCGTCGCGCAGGCGCTTGTGGATCTCGATGTAGGCCTCGTCCGGGGTCTTGGCATGGTCCTTGGCCAGAGTCAGCTCGATCGCCTTCGAAGCAGAGGGATTGGACTTGAACTGGTCGAGGATCTTCTGGTCGGTGTCGGCTCCGAGGATCCGAAGGAGCGAGGTCACTGGGAATTTGCGCTTGCGGTCGATGCGGCAGTATATGGTCTGGTCGGCGTCCGTCTCGATCTCCATCCAGACGCCTCGGGCCGGGATGATCTTGGCCCCGAAATAATTCTTGCCCTTGACCTCGGAGGCCGTGAAGAAGATGCCGAAAGAACGGGCCAATTGGGGAGAGATGACGCGTTCCACGCCGTTTATGACGAAGGTGCCGTGGTCGGTCATGAGCGGCAAGTCGGCCAGGAACATCTCCTGCTCCTTGACGACGCCGAGCGCCTTATTCTTCAAGACAACTTTGATCTTGATCTGGCCCTCGTAGTTCTGTTTGTTCTCCTTGGCGCGATGCTCGTCGTATTGGGGCCGGATGAGCTCGAGGCCTCCCATCGACAGCTCGAATTTCTTCTCGGCGTAGTCCTTGACCGGCGAGAATTCCTTGAGGAGGTTCGGCAGGCCCTTCTCGATGAACTCCGTGAACGATAGGAGCTGCGACTCGACGAGATGAGGCATCTCGGCGAGCGGTTCCTGATACCGAGAGAAATATCTCTTCGGTCGGATGGCGGCGGTTGTCGGCATTATTTTGGTGGTGGTGAAAATACGAAACGCCTATCAAATGACCCCTGACGCATCGGAACCGTAAAAACGAAAAAACCGTTTTCGAGCGACGAAAACGGGACGGATTTTTGTTTACCGCAAGTTTATATGCACGGGTAGGACCAAATCTCTACCTTTGTAATCCTCCGCCGCAGGCAGGACTCACTCTGCGAAGTTAGAGAGAGCCTAGCAGAGCCGAGAATAGATGTCAAGTAGATGGCGTGTTTGACAAGATAGGTAAAGTATTTTTAAAAAAGCCGAGCGGTGATGCCCGGCTTGGGAATGATGCCCTTTTGTCAGTATGTGCCTAGACTCATCTTTCTCAATCGCCCTTGATTTGCTTGGTCCCGGCGGATTTGAGCTTCGACGGATCTTTCGATCCTTCGGCATTCCCTGGCCCTTTTGGCAGGCGTACCAAAGCATCGATTCAATTCTTCCTGAGTAAGTGGTCGGCCTTCCCTTTCGGCCTGGGTGAATGTTTGCAGGGCATTAGTGAGCCCGTTTTGCATTGGATCATGGAACATTTGTGCCTCCTGATCAAAGGATACCACAGGAATTGGAAAAGTCACTTCTTCCGTTTCGATTTCCACTCGTCTATTTTTTTGTGATGTCCTGTTAGTAAGATTCCCGGCACGCGGTACCCCTTTCCTTTGTATTTGAACGACTCCGGCCTGGTATAGACATCAGGGCTAGCCACGCGCGATTCTTCGATGGATGAATCGTGACCGAGCGCGCCGGGCAAGCGCCTGGTGATCGCGTCGATCAAAATCATGGCTGGCAATTCCCCGCCGGTCAGAGTGTACGGGCCGACGGAAATATCGATCATCGGGAATATTTTTTTCACACGGGCATCGATACCCTCATAACGGCCGCAGATCAAGACGATGTCCGTGAATCTTTTCAACGAATCGGCCGTCAAATTAGTCATCTGCTTCCCGACCGGGCTGAAGAATATGGTCTTCGTCTTTTTGCGTCCGGCGGCGTTTTTCAATTTCTTGCCGACAGCTTTCTCAATCGCCTTCACCACAGGCAAGGCTTCGATGACCATACCTGGACCGCCGCCGTACGGCCGGTTGTCGACGCGCCGGTCGGCATAGGTCGGCTTCTTCCCTCTTCTGGCGACGACAAAATCCCGCGGGTTGTAATACCTTATCGCGATAAGCTTCTCTTTCCTGGCTCGTTTGACGATAGAGGCATCGAGATACGACTCTAGGCTTTCCGGGAATAGAGTTATGACATGGAAGGTGATCATGCTAGCAATCTAGCATAACCGTCTAGATTCTTCGAACCGGCAATCGGATAGCTGGGGCGGAGCTGGGCGGAGCTTTCATGTCCACCTTATTAAGGAAATAACGGTCGAGAGACCAGATGTCCGGACCGGCGAGAAAGACCGAGAAGGTGGCGATCGAAAGGCCGAGGTCGCGGACGCCCAGAGGCGAGATGCCGATCGTGCCGGCGATGCCGAAAAGGTGGGCGGCCAAAAGCAATGAGACCGTCCTGACCTGGAAGCCGGCGATGAGCATGAGACCGGCTACGAGCTCGAACCAGGCGTTCAAGAGGACAAGCATCGTCGCATTGCCGCCCAAAAGACCGGAGACGGATTGAGGCACAAAGCTCGTCCACATCGACGGGTTGCGGAATTGATAGTAGCTGAAACAGACGAAGACAAGTCCCATGCCGAGGCGGAGTATGACGGCGCCGTATGGCTGGATTTTTGAAAAGAGATTAGTCATCGTTGTAAGCGCGATTCGATCCGGTCCTGCCTGTCGGAACGCTCGGAGCTGCGGCACTGGCATTGCCGGATGATGAAGCGGATGAAGAAGCGCTCGACAGATCGCCGATATAGAAAGCCGCCAGTTCGTTGGCCGGCCGGGACTGGCCGCCGTGCTGGTTGTTGAACGCCGCCGAGCCGTCTATGCCGCAGATGCTCAAAATCGCCTGCTGGCCGCCGGGATGCTGGCCGATCCAATTAGTCAGGTCGTATACCTTGCTGTTTATGGCCGTCCAACAGCTTGAAGCGCTATTATGTTTGGCCACGTCAGCCATGGTATAGCCAGATGATTGCGTCTTAGCGTTCGAGCCGGAGCCTGGACTTGAGTTTAAGCCGGAACTTGAACCAGATTTTGAACCTGACGTTGGGACCGGTGCGGTCTTGCTTGGAGCCGAGGTGGAACTATCCGAACCCGACGGATTCTGAACGAGCGATTGAGACACCGGCGGCGCATTCTTGGCCGACAAGGCTATGATGGAAGCACCGACCAGAAAGACGGCGCAGATAGCGAGGGTGATCTTCGTTCTCATTTTGGGTAATCAATATACTAGCACGGCCTGTTTGGCGGTGCAGTATGCAAAAGGCCGGACTCTCGTCCAGCCTTTTGTTTTAAATGAGATCAGTGGATCGATGTTATCCCAGCTTCAGGTCCGCCATGGCCTCATCGACAGTCTTCGAGGCGGAAGAAGCGGATGACGGAGCGGGAGCGGCTTCGGCAGCCATGTGCTCGGCCGAACGGAGGCCGCCGACCGGCTCATTGATCTTCAGATTGACGCGGGAATTGTTCTTCATGCCGACGACCCGGAGAAGGGTGCGGATGGATTTGGCGGTATTGCCCTGCCGGCCGATGATCTTGCCCATGTCGGCGGCGGCGATATCGAGAGTGAGCAAGACGCCCATCTCGTCGACGGAACGGGTGACCTTGACCTGGTCGGGATTGTCAACCAACGCCTTTATAAGGTACTCGAGGAATTGCTGATCTGCTTGCATGTTCGCGTAAGGTTAATTCTTAAGGTCGTACAGAGGAACGACGCTGTACTGCCCGGCATTGTAGCAGATGGGCGCCGACCGTCAATGACGCGGTCTTGGATCGTTGGATTATTTGGCGGTCGGGGCTTTCGGAACGGCGGGAGCAGCCGGAGCCTCTGGGACAGGAGGAGTAACGGGTGATTCAAGCTTAGCCGGAGAAGCCTCTTCTTTTTTCTTGGCCTCTTCCTTCTTCTTGACCGGAGACTTCTTCGGCAGGGCATTCCGCTTCTTGCCTTCGATGACCTTCTGGTTGACGAGGAAATTGTGGAGGGTGAGCGATAGCTTGGCGCCGTGGGACATCCAATGCTTGATCCGCTCGACGTCGAGTTGGTCGACGTCGTTCTTCAGGCGGGTGTCGTACCAGCCGAGGTTCTCGAGGTATTTGCCGCTCTTCGGCCCATTCTTGGAATCGGTCAAGACGACCCTGAAAGTGGGCTCGTGCTTGCGGCCGACGCGCTGCAATCTGATCATCAACATGGGTCGCAATGTACCAGATTGCGGCCCGAAACGCAACTTTGCTATACTTGCGCGCATGAAGATACTCGTCGTCGAAGACGATACGAACACGGCCGAGATGGTCAAGAACAGCTTGACCGCCTGTTCGCACACCGTTGACGTCTCCCATGACGGTGCCGACGGCTCTTTTCTTGCGAGGAGCTACGACTACGACGCCGTCATCCTGGACTATGCCCTGCCGAAGAAGGATGGTCTGGCCGTCTGTCGGGAAGTGAGAGCCGCCGGCAAGACCACGCCGATCATCTTCCTGTCCGTGACGGACGACCCGGGGATGAAGGTGGCGGCTCTGAAGCAGGGAGCCGACGACTATGTCACCAAGCCGTTCTCGCTCGACGAGCTTCGGGCGCGCCTAGATGCCGTGGCCAGGCGGTCGCCGGAAATCAAATCATCGGTGCTTGCGGTGGCCGACCTCGCCCTGGATCCGGACCTGAACGCCGTCCGCCGGGGCAAGAGGCAGATCCATCTGACCCGGAAGGAATTCCATATGCTCCAATATCTCATGAGGAACGCCGGGGTAGTGCTGTCTCGCGCCCAGCTCATGGAGCATGTCTGGACGGCCGACGGCAACCCGTTCTCCAACACCGTGGAGGCCCACATCCGCAACCTGCGCAAGAAGCTGAACGCCGGCAGGGCGCCGAATCTGATCGCCAATGTGCCCGGCCGGGGATACGTCATAGATACGCCGAAGCGCCTGGCCACTATTTAATCGGGGACGACGAGCTTTTCGGCCTTTCTTCATCATTCTTTGAACTTTTCTTCATGGGGATTTGAACGGAAATTCACCGGGATTTTAAGGCTGTTCCGTTAGGCTTGAAGAAGCCATGAGTCGACGTGGCCTTTACTAGCTAACGCGTGGTGATCACGACGCGGACATCTTCCCGTGTTCCGCGCAAGGCAAAAATAGGAAGCCGCCCGCGCCTCGGCAGATGCGCGCGGACGGCAAGCCTATTTCTTCCCTTTCCGCTGGACGTCCCTGGCGGCCTTGCGATAATCGCAGTAATCGCAGCCGGCGGCGGGTCCCGGCGCAGTATCGCTCATGAGACAAGTCTTGAGTTTGGTCAGGGTTTCCTCCACCCATGAATCATCGCCGTCGTGCGGGAGAAGATCCACGTCGAATTCAAGCTTGCCGTCGAAGGCCTTTCGATCGGTCTTGCCGTTGCAATAGACGAAATAGCCGGTCTTCGAGACTTTGAAGCCGTTCCGCCTGAGGAGCCATTGGTAGACTTCCATCTGCCGCTTGTAACCGATCTGCCATTCCTTGTCGAGCGAGACCTTCTCTTCCTTCGAGGTCGATTTATAATCGACGACGATTAGCTCTCTCTTCTCGTTGACCCAAATGTCGTCGACGGCGCCGGTCACGAGGAGATTGGTCGGCTCATGCAGGTACTGCACGCCCTTGAAGGTGTCGCGCCAGATGTCGATCTTCTCGTGCTGAAAAGGCACGACGTCTTTCAGGCCGTATGCTTCCATGAGCGGGTGAGCCGATCCGGCAGCACGATGGATATCGAATTCCTTCTTCAAGAGAGCGTCAACGGCAGAGTTCAGGGCGAACGGGAAGCCAGGCGGCCTGGCTACGCCCATCCGGCGGTCCAAGTAGAAGCATAATGAACAATTCAGGAAAAGGTCTATCTTCGAGCGGCTGACTTTGAACGGCTCGGCGCTTTTCGGGTCGAAGAGGTTCCTGGTACGGCGGGAGTTGTAATAGTCAGACATGGGCTCATATTACCACACACTACAAAAATAACCCGCGCTACAGGATACGCGGGCGGCGGATGCGCGGGCGGGGCCGGGTCATCGCCTTTCCTCGGCAAGGATCCTCTCTTTTAGTTTCCTGCCCCTATTCCATCCTCCGGCCGTGCCGTCGCTCCGGATCACCCGGTGGCACGGGATCTTCTGATCATAATTCGCATTCAAGACGTTCCCCACCGCCCTATAGGCTCGCGGCAGGCCGGCTTTTTCGGCGACCTCTTTATAGGACATGGTCCGGCCCTTGGGGATGCGCCGGACGATCGAGAAGACCTTTTCTTTGAACGGCATCACTTGGCGGGAGCTACGGTCACAGATTGCATGGTGACCGGCGCAAGCGGCCTGTCATTCGCGTCCACGGCCACGGCGGCGATCGCATTCACGACATCCATGCCGGATATGACCTTGCCGAAGATGGTGTAGTTATGCTGGAGAGGCGCATTCCCCTGCATGATGAAGAACTGGCTGCCGTTGGTGTTGGGGCCGGAGTTGGCCATGGCGACCGTGCCGGGAACATAGCCGGCCTGGTATGACGGCGTGTTCGGATCAAGCTCATCGGCGAATTGGTAACCAGGTCCGCCGCTGCCCACCCCCGTCGGGTCGCCGCCCTGGATCATGAAGCCGTTTATCACCCGGTGGAATACGAGGCCATTATAGAAGCCTTTGTCGGCGAGAGTGATGAAATTCTTGACGGCATTGGGCGCGTCGGCATCATAGGTCTCGAAGACTATCGTGCCCTTGGAAGTCTGGATGGTGACTGTATGCATGAAATTTTTGACTGATGATTGATTATTAGTGGTAGCGGAAGCCGCTGGGGTCGGACCGGACGGCGCCGTAGGAGCCGCCGACGACGGACCCGCCTCCGATGCGAGCGGAGCCTGGGTATAGCGATGGTCCAAGAAGAACCAGGCGATCCCGATGACGATGATGGCGGCGATGATTGCGATCCAACGCGATCTTGTGCTCATGGGTTAGAGATTATACAGCTCTTTGGCTTTGGCGACCACCAACCTTTTGGCCTCTTCAAGGGGCATGCTCAAGATGGCGCCCGAGGCGGCCCCGTGTCCTCCGCCACCGAGGGCTGTCGCCAGCTTGGAGACATCATACTTATTCTCGTCGGCCGAGCGGAAGCTGAACTTGACCTTGTTCGGCTCTATCTCCACCCCGCAACCGGTTATCACCCATTGCGGCACAGTCATAAGAAGGCTCGATATCTCGCTCGTGAAGATGTCGTCGGCAGTCAGGGCGTTCTCTTTCAGGACAGCGTGGGGAACGAATGTTAAGGCGGCCTTGCCGCCAACTGCTTCGACGCCGCCTAGAGCCGCTGACGCGAATTTCATGAAGCCCGGGGTGTTCAGGTTTTCCATTTTTCTGATAAGTCTCGGTATGTCGTCAATGAGCCTGGATAATACCGTCATGATCTCGTACGTATGAGCCGTCACACCTTCATATTTCAGGCCGCCGGTATCGGAGTAGGTCGCGACGAACAGGTCTGCTGCGATGTCCGGAGTGATCTCTATGCCCCATTCGCCGAACAGGTCGAAAAGCACCTGGCCGGTAGCGGGGTACGACGGCTCTACAAGGTTTATAGAGCCATAGTTCGGATTCGTGGGATGATGGTCAATATTCACGACCTTCAGCCATTCCGGGAACGCCACTTTCCCGCGCCGCGAGATTAGGCCGAGGTCCGCGCTGTCCAAAGAGATGAAAAGATCGAAGTCTTTGAGGTCAGCCTCGAAGAAATTCTTCTGCACGATGCCTTCCGCCCCCGGAAAATGCATGAAGGCTTGGGGCATGTTCGAGTCGCCCCTTATGACCGTGGCCTTCTTGCCGAGCCCTTCCAGGGCGAGCTTCATGGCCAGGGCCGAGCCGACGGAATCCGGATCAGGCGCCGGATGGCAATGCAGGAGGATGGATTTGGCCTTCTTGATCTCAGCCAAGATGAGCGGGGCTTTTTCCTTTATGATCGGCGAGATTCCTTGCGTCATGCGTTGATATTATCACGAAGACGGAGAAGGCCGCCAATCTCTGGCGGCCTTCTCTACGACGGATCCTCCTTCTTGGTTCTAGCTATTCTCTGATGACCTTGAGCTTCTCCTCGTATTCTTTTTGCTGGATCTCACCCTTGACGAACCGCTCTTTCAAGAGCTCCTCGGCCGAGCCTCCGCGCCACGAGCGCCAACCGGAGCCGTGCCTGACGCGCCTCAAGATCCTCACCATGATCAAGATGACTATGACGAGGACGAATACGCCGACTATGCTGCCGATCACATGGAACGGCCAGAAGTCTCCGCAGTAGTTCCCGTAGTTGCCGTAATATCCGTACATCATGATATTTAGATAGTTAAAGCTAAACGATAATGGCTAATTATATCATACGCCTCAGGTCCTTTTCCCGTTGCGCGCCTAGTGGAAAGTCACGGCCATCTCTATCGATGCGTCTTTGGAGGCCATGCCGGAAGGATTGTCTTTCTTCAGGATGAGCACCCCCATGCTGCCGGACTTCTGGCGCGGGAATGAAAGGTGGGCTAGGAATGGCACGAAGCTGGTCGTCTCCCAATCGCTCATGGCTTCCGCCGGAACCTGCGCCAGGATCTTGCCGCTCCAATCGGTCAGGATGACCGGGAAGCTGGCCTCGAAATACCATGTGCCGACGGCCGTGCCGCTTATCGTGAGCGGCGAATCGATATCAGTGTGGACTTGGGGAGTGTTGACCTTGATGAGAGAGGCCGTGGTGGAAGCCGGAGAGTAATAGACGACAGGACCGTTGGTTTCGAGGTGGGTCTTATAATAACCGGCTGTGGTTCCGAAAACGCCACCGGTCGGAGTGCCGGCCGGGGCTTGATTCCCTGCTGGCTGCCTGCTTCCGTATATGAGAACGGCGACGATGACTAGGATGACCGCAACTGCCGCGTACGCGTAATATTTAGTTTTCATGGAGGACTGTCGATTAATCTAGATAAGGGACCTGCACATAGTACCACGAATGTGGTATATTTTCGTCATGAACCGCGCTTATATCAAGGATCTTAAGGCCGCAGTCGGCAAGGAGGCCTCCATTTCCGGCTGGGTGGATGTGCGGCGCGATCACGGCAAGCTCATCTTCATCGACTTGCGGGACATGACCGGAAGAGTGCAGACAGTGGCCATGCCCCAGAACAAGGAGGCTCACGCGACGGCGGACAAAGTCAGGTCAGAATGGGTGGTGAGAGCGACGGGCGTAGTGAATAAGCGGCCGGAGAAGATGGTAGCCAAAGACGAAGAGAACGGCGACATCGAGATCGAATTGAAGAAGCTTGAGGTCCTGAACGAGGCGAATACGCCTCCTTTCGATGTCCGCGATGACGGGCACAAAATCAATGAAGACATGCGCTTAAAATATCGTTACCTCGATCTCAGGCGGCCGCGGATGCAGAGGAATATCCGACAGCGCGACAAAATCATCACTTTTTTCCGGGACTACATGCATAAAAATGATTTCGTGGAAATCGAGACGCCGATCCTCATGAGGGGCACGCCGGAAGGGTCCCGCGAGTACGTCGTGCCGTCGCGCCTGGAGAACGGCAAATTCTACGTCCTTCCCCAGTCTCCCCAGCAATTCAAGCAGCTTTGCATGGTGGCCGGCTTCGAGAAGTATTTCCAGATCGCTCGATGTTTCCGAGATGAGGACACCCGCGGCGATCGTCAGCCGGAATTCACCCAGCTGGACTTCGAGATGTCGTTCGTCACGCAAGAAGACGTTATGAGGTATACCGAGACAATGTTCATTGAACTCGTAAAGGTCTTGTATCCGAACAAGAAAATATCGCAAACGCCGTTCACCCGCCTGACGTACGCCGAGACTATGAAGAAATACGGCAATGACAAGCCGGACTTGCGGAAAGACAAGAACGACCCGAATGAGCTGGCATTCGTCTGGATCTTCGACTTCCCTATGTTCGAGAAAGATGAGGAAGGAAAAATTCAGGCTACTCATCACCCGTTCTGCTCCATCAAAGACGAGGACATAGACAAATTCATGTCCGGCAAAGACTTGATGTCCATCCGTGCCAATTCATACGATCTGGTCTTGAACGGCTACGAATTGAGTTCCGGTTCGATCCGCATCCACAAGGCCGAGATGCAGCAGAAAGTCTTCGAATATCTCGACATCTCACCGGAAGAACAGCAGAAGAGGTTCGGCCACATGCTCGAGGCCTTCAGATTCGGCACGCCTCCCCACGGCGGCTTCGCTCCAGGCATCGACCGCATCGTCATGATCCTCGAGAACGAGCCGAACATCCGCGAGGTCATCGCTTTCGCCAAGACCGGCGAGGGCAAGGACCTCATGATGGGCGCGCCGAGCGAGATCACGGAGAGACAATTCAGGGAATTAGGGATCGAATTGAGAAAGAAAAAGAAATAGACTATTGACGTACGCGGCATCCCGAGATATTTTAAGGACTGGCCTGGAAACAGCTCGGCCGGTTCGGGCCGTGGGTTAAATCTCAAGCTGGCCGGGAGATAACTCCCGCAGGGGAGCGAACCGCGTCGCGATCGACTAAAGGACTCTTTCAAACGGTTTTAGGCCTCTGGGCCGGCTATTCATTTAGCCGGCTCTTAATTTTTTGGTCATCCGTTCAACCACGTCACGGCAAGCTGCAGCACCGTGGCGAACGACACCCAGGCGAGGTATGGGATTTGCCAGTACGCCAATTTGCGGGAATAAGGCCAGATGGCGGCCATGGCCCAGATCAAGGTGCCGAGAACGAACAAGATGTCTGCCGCCGCCAGGTAATTGTCTTGCAGCTGGAATTGGAGCGGCGAGAACGCGAGGTTGAAGAAGAGATTCAGGATGAACGGTATCGCGACATTCCTGGGGATAGTTTCTTTGGACGCCAAATAGAAGACGCGGATGAATGTGACGGCGATGATCGCATACAGAACGCTCCAGACCGGAGCGAACAGCCAGGCCGGCGGAGCGAACGGCGGCTTGACGAGGGACATGTACCAAACGGCAGTTTGGCTCATGGAGATCTGGTGCGATTACTCTCGGCGGCGCAGGCTGAGGACAGATACGACGAAAATGGCTATGTAGAAGACGAGCCCGTAAGCGCAGCTCGGCAGGCCGAGAGTGTACGGAATGATGTGGCCAAGACCGATCCAGGACGATACTTCCTGGACGACGAAGCTGCCGGCGAAGATGATGCCGAGGAATGAGACGGTGGCGATCGTGGTTAGCGGGTTCCTGGCGCGCTCCGCCGGCACGGCAAGAGCCCAGATAGCCGCGACAGTCATGATGAGATACATGGCGAACCCGTACAGGCAGGCCGGATATCCGAGGAAGTAGGGACAGGATTCGCCGAGAGCGCAGCTATTAGTCATTAGCTTGACGCCGCTCAGATAGCCGGAGAATAAAAGACCGGCGATCGAAAGCCCGAGGAGCCAATAGAGACGATTTTTCATAATATTTATTATTGTTTAAATTGTAAGCACACCGAATTCATGCAATAGCGCTTACCGGTCTTGGTCGGGCCGTCATCGAATATGTGGCCCAGATGAGAGCCGCAGTTGGCACAGACGACCTCGGTGCGGGTCCCGCCGAGGCTCGTGTCGGCCTGGAACTTGACCGCGCCCGGCAGAGCCTGATCGAAAGAAGGCCAGCCGGTGCCGGAATCGAATTTCGCCGTCGAGGGGAAGAGCGGCGCGCCGCAGGCCTTGCAAACATAAGTGCCATCGCGCTTCTCCTTGAGGAGTTCGCCGGAAAAGGGCGCTTCCGTCCCCTTCTCGCGAAGGACTTTGTATTCCTCCGGGGTCAATCTCTTCTTGAAATCATCCTCGGTCATGGAATTATTGTATCACGAATACAGCAAGACATGCCTCGGAGAAACATTCCCAGCGGGAGCCGGCCGAGCGCGTGATACTTTAGCCTTGAACCTTTCAAAAGTGGAGTTTCTCCGAGGCATGTCTTGCTGTATTCGGACTTGATCACTTCAACAATTCATTGAAACGCTTTTGCAGCCTCTCCAATTTCGGGGCGATGACCAATTGGCAATAAGGCTCGCTCGGATTGTGCCTGTAATATCCGCGATGATAATCCTCGGCTGGATAGAATTCGCGGAGCGGCCTCACGTCGGTCACGACCGGGAGATCGTAGGCATGCGGATCGCTGAGCTCCTTCACCATGGACTCGGCCGCTCGTTTCTGGTCGTCGTCGGAGTAGAAGATCGCCGAATGATACTGGGGACCGACGTCAGTCCCCTGCCGGTCCAACGAGGTCGGGTCGTGGGTATTGAAGAAGACCGTCAGAAGGTCGTCGTATGATATGACGGCCGGGTCGAATTCTATCTTTATGGATTCGATGTGGCCCGTATTCCCTGCCGATACCCGTTCATAGGTCGGATCCTTGGTGAAGCCTCCGGTGTAGCCGGGCATGACGGACTTGACTCCTTTGAGAGAAGCGAAGACGGCTTCCGTGCACCAGAAGCACCCTCCGCCGAAGACTGCAATAGCCATGGATCCATTGTATAATGGCACTCAATGAACGCCAAATCTCTCATCTGGATCGGCGTCTTCGTGGGCGGCACAGTCGGCAGCTATATCCCCGTTCTCTTCGGCGCCGACGTCTTCTCGTTCTCATCGATCATCCTCGGCATGTTCGGCGGCCTATTCGGCATCTGGGCCGGATTCAAGCTGTCGCAGATGATATAAACCAGCCATGCCGGGGCGGCATGGTAGTATGGATACCCATGGATCATCAAAACGCGACCGATGAGGAGCTCGTCGAAGCCTGCAAGAAGCGCGATGATGCGGCTTTCCAGGAATTGATGCGCCGGCACATCCGGCCCATATTCAATTTCGTGAGACAGTACGTGAAGGCCGACGAAGACGTCGAGGATGTCGTCCAAGACGCCTTCTTCAAGGCCTGGAAACATGTCCGCCGTTTCAAGGCCGGCAAGACGTTCCGGCCATGGCTGTATGCCATTGCCCGGAACACCGCCCTCGACCATCTGAAGAAACGGCGGGCTACGGCCTTCTCCGAGCTGGATAACGACGAGACCGACCAGAGCTTCGCCGACACCCTAGAGGATGCGGAGCCGCTCGCCTCAGAGCTCTTCGAGCGCGCCGAATCTGCCGTCATGCTCGAGCCGTATCTCGACGCCCTGCACCCCGATCACCGCGCCGTGCTCGTCATGCGCTACCAAGAGGAGCTCTCGTTCGGCGAGATAGCGGACATCATGGATAAGCCCATGAACACGGTAAAAAGCTGGCATTGGCGGGCCCTCGTCAAGCTCCGCCGGGATATGTCGCACCGAAAACCTTGAAATGCTCGTATTAGCAGGGTGATATAATAGGGCGTCGTCCCATCAAGAAAAAATGAAGCAGATCTCACATATAGGTGACCCGCGCTCGGAAGAGAGGGTGCGTCTCGCCGTAATGAAGCGCATCGCGAGGCGGCGCCTTATGACGGCGCGAGCGTGGGCGGCCTGGCATGGCCTCCTTATCTTCGTGGCCGCCGTAGCCTTCGTGCCGGCCCTTCAATACACTCTGGCCCGCTCGGCATCGTCCGGCTTCAATTATTATGCGTCGCTATTCGCCTCTGACGGAGCGCATCTCGCCGGATCATGGAATTCACTCGCCTTGTCGCTCGCCGAATCGGCGCCGGTCTTGGACAGCATCTTCGTGCTCGCGGCCTTTTTCGTCTTCGCGTACTCGGCGCGTAAGATGGCCGGGGATCTTAGCCGTTTGCATTACTCATTATCATGAAAGATTTCTTACAATCGCCCGGCTATTCAAGGATGATCTCCATCCTGGGTATCCTTCTTGCGGCTCTCGTCATATTCTGGGCCGGCACGGCCGTCGGATACCGGCAGGCGGAGTTCTCGTATCGCTGGAGCAACCACTACGCCGAAGTCTTCGGCGGCAGTTCGCCGTTCTCATTCAGGCCGGACACGGACGATCTCTCCGCTCCGAACGGCGCCGCCGGGATGATCGTGGCTGTGCATCTGCCGGAAGTCACGGTGAAGGATCCGGATCAGGCAGAAAAAGTCATCCTGATAAGCTCGAACACGGTCATCCGCCGGTTCCACGGCATCGCCACCACTTCCGACATCAGGACGGGCGATGTCTTGACCGCCATAGGCGAGCCTGACTCGGAAGGCAGGATCGTGGCGACATTCGTCCGTCTGGTGCCCCCGCCTCCTTCGAACGCTTCTGGAACGTTGGGAAGACAGCCGATGCCGGCGAACCCTTGATCGCCATAGCAAAGACCTTTAACGCATAATAACAGATGAAAAACGCCCTTAATGCTTTCCGCGCCTTCGCAAAGGCGCATAAGATCCTGGTCTCCGTCATAGCCGTCACCTGCGTAGTCGGCGGCTATGAGATGTACGTCTCGGCCAAGAACGGGAGCGCCGTGCCGCAATACGTCGTCGCGCCGGCCATGATCGGCAACATCGTCCAGACGGTCTCCGGCACCGGTCAGGTGACGGCGGCTAACCAGATAGACATCGCGAGCCAGGTCTCCGGCGCCATTACTTCCATAGACAAGGCCGTTGGGGACCACGTTTACGCCGGCGACCTGATCTCCACCATCGACCCGACCGACGCTGCGACTAGCCTTGCTAGCGCCCGGTTGTCGCTCGCCCAGCTCACCGAGCCAGCCAAGCCCGGGGACATAGCGAACGCCGAGAATAGCCTGGAGAAGGCTTACAGCGACGGGTTCAATGCCGTGAGCAACGCCTTCATCGACCTGCACACGGTCATGCCGGGACTGAATAACATGTTCTATGAGCAGGGCGGCTTCCTCTCCGTCCAGAATTCAGCCTCCCTGGACAGCACAGGACAGGCCTACCGCTCGCAAGCCGGCTCGTCTTACGATAAAGCCAGCGCGGAATATCAAACGGTGCTCGCCGAGTACGCGGGGACGACGCGCAACAGCGCTACTTCGAGCATAGACAGGCTGATCTCCGATTCATACAGCCTGGAGAAGGACGTATCCAGCGCCGTCGGCGACGCCCAGAGCGCCATCACCTATATCACTGTGAACGAGCCCGACTATCAATCGAGGGGATCTTCGGCTGCAGAGAGCAGCGTCTCCTCATGGGGCAATCTCGCGAGTTCCGACGTCTCAGCCTTGGGCGGAGCGAGCAACACGATCGCGAGCGATGCGAATACTTTGAACAATCTCATAACCGGCGCCGATCCATTGGCCATCCAGGCGTCGGAGCTTTCGGTAGCCCAGGCTCAAAAGACATACGAAAAATATTTCATCCGGGCGCCGTTCGACGGAGTGATCGGCCGCATCCCCGTTTCCCTGTACAATCAAGCCAGCAATGGCACGGTCATCGCCACCGTGATAGGCAGCCAGAAGATCGCCAATATCTCCCTCGACGAAGTGGACGCCGCCAATGTCAAGGTCGGCCAGCCGGTCACCATAACTTTCGACGCCATAAGCGGCTTCACGGCGACCGGCACAGTCTCCGAAGTCGACCTGGTCGGGTCCGTCTCCGCTGGCGTAGTCTCCTATGGCGTCAAGATAGCCGTCAATACTCCCGACCCGCGCATCCTGCCTGGCATGAGCTTGAACGTCTCGATCGTCACGAACGAGATCGACGGCGTCCTCATCGTGCCGACGGCCGCAGTGAAGACCCAGGGCAATCGGAGCTATGTCCAGACATTCGACCAAGCCGTTGTCGGGTCTTATATACAGAGCCAGGCCGCGGCAAGCGGCAGGATGACCTCAGCCTCGAGCACCCGCAGCTTCGGGAACAGCGGGACCGGAAGCTTCGCCTCAAGCACCTACGCCTCGAGCACGGGAAGAACAGCCAACGGTTACGCCTCCAGCACTCGCGCCTTTTCGGGAAGCGGGACGGCTTCCGGACGGACCATATCCGTGACCATGCCCTCGGTCACGCCTCCGACCAGTACAGTCGTGACTATCGGACAATCTGATACCACCAATACGCAGATCTTAAGCGGCCTCACCGCCGGAGAATGGGTGGTCACCCGCACCGTCGCTGCGAGCGCCGCTTCGAGCGCGAGCGCTCCGAGCCTTCTGAGCAGCTTGGGTGCGAGAGCCGGCGGCGGGGCTGCCGGCGGCGCAGCCCGGGCGGCAGGCGGCGCGGCGGCAGGCAGGTAAAGGCGCTAATGATAGAAGTCAAAGACATCGTCAAGACTTACATGAACGGCGACTTGGCTACCCATGCCTTGCGCGGCGTCTCTTTCAAGATTGACGATGGCGAATTTGTGGCTATCATGGGGCCTTCCGGCTCCGGAAAATCGACCTTGATGCATATCCTGGGGGCCTTGGACACGGCGACATCCGGGACATACCTTCTGGACGGACAGGACGTATCCAAACTATCCGATGACGAGCTGGCGGAGATCCGCCGTAACAGGATCGGTTTCGTTTTCCAGTCTTTCAATCTCCTGCCGCGCGCCACGGCGCTCCGCAACGTCACCCTGCCCTTGATCTATGCCGAGATCCCTGAGGATGAGCGCCTGAAACGGGCATATGCCTCGCTCCGGAGCGCCGGCTTCGATGAAGACCATTACAATCATATGTCGAACCAGCTCTCGGGCGGCCAGATCCAGAGAGTCGCCATAGCCAGAGCGCTCGTCAACGACCCGGCGCTCATCTTGGCTGACGAACCGACCGGGAACTTGGATTCGGCGACCGGAGACATCGTCCTCGGGACTTTCCAAAAGCTGAATAAGGAGCTCCGCCGCACGGTGATCCTCATCACCCACGAACGGGAAGTCGCCGAGCACGCCGATCGCATTGTCTACATAAGAGACGGCCTGATCGTCGAGGACGGCACCTCGCACGAGAAACGCTTGATCGACCACGCCAAAAAGAAAACATGACCAGCCGAGACATCTTGCACGAGACTTTTTCCGCCCTGACCGCCAATAAAGTGCGGACGACCTTGACTATGCTCGGCATCGTGATCGGCATCAGTTCGGTCATCAGCATGGTGGCGATCGGACAAGGCGCTCAAGGCTCGATCCAGGCTTCTATCCAAAGCCTCGGCTCTAACCTGCTCATTGTCTATCCTGGCGCTCAGCGGTCTTTCGGCTATGGCGCTTCGGCCGGCCGCGGCGCGGCTCAGACGCTCACTCCGGGCGACGAGAGTGCCATCTCATCGCAAGTGGCGAACGTGACTGCCGTGGCGCCGGAAGTGGATGGGCGATATCAAGTCACCGCCCCGGGCACCAATACCAACACCTCGGTCACGGGCACAGTCCCGGCATATACGGCGATCCGCAACGTCCAGATCGCCGACGGCAATTTCTTCAGCGATACCGACGTGACGAATCGCTCGAAGGTGGCCGTCATCGGGCCCACGGTCGTGAACGATCTCTTCGCGAGCGGCACCGAAGCGGTCGGGCAGATCATACGCATCAAAGGCCTCCAATTCACGGTCATCGGCGTGACGGTGTCCAAGGGCTCGAGCGGCGGCCCGGGCAATCAGGACGACGTCATATATGTGCCCTTGTCGGCGGCCCAGCTCTTCCTGTCCGGCAATACCACGTACTACAGCACGATCGACGTCTCGGCGGCTGGGGAGAGCGACATGACCCAGGTCCAGAACGATATCACTGCTCTCCTTCTTTCCCGCCACAACATCGCAGATCCTACTCTGGCCGATTTCAACGTATTGAACCAGGCCTCGATCGTCTCGGCCGCGTCGAGCGTCACTGGCACGTTCACTCTCCTCCTCGGCGCCGTGGCCGGCATATCGCTTCTGGTCGGCGGCATCGGCATCATGAACATGATGCTCACGACCGTGACCGAGCGCACTAAAGAGATCGGTCTCCGGAAAGCCATAGGCGCTAAGCGCCACGACATCAACGTGCAATTCCTCTCCGAGGCGGTAGCGCTCACGGTCTTGGGCGGCGCTGTCGGCGTCGCTCTGGGCTGGGCCGTCTGCGCGGTCTTGACCAACCTCGGCATCCTGGAGACGCAACTGTCTATGTCCTCGGTCCTCCTCGCCTTCGGCGTCTCGGCCGCGATCGGCATCATCTTCGGCTACTATCCGGCCAGACGGGCGTCGCGCCTGAATCCGATCGAAGCATTACGATACGAATAGCAGGCAACCCGCGCCCGGCGCGCCGATCACGGCGTCCTCACGATGTGGGCCATGGCGTACTCCAGGGTGCCGCCGACTTTCTTGCCGGGGTTGAATATGCTTTTCGGGTCCCAGATCTTCTTGGTCTCTTCGAAGAGCCTGACGACTTCCTCTCCGTATTGCATCTTCACGAACGGCGTCCTGATGATGCCGTCGTTGTGCTCGCCGGTTATCGAGCCTCTGAACGCATGGACGAGCTCGTATACCTTGATCGACAGCTCTTCTATGATATGGTGCGACTTCCCGAGGTCGAGATCCATGAGAGGGATGATGTGAAAATTGCCGTCGCCGACGTGGCCGGCGATGGTGTAGGTCAGGTCTTTCTTGTACGGGTCGAGGATAGCATAGAGCTTCGGCAGGAATTCGGGCAGAGCCGCGGGCGGTACCACGAAATCGTCGATGAACGGGGCGGTGCGCAGGCCGTGGACGTGCTGGCGGAGCATGTTGAAGCTCTCGCGGCGGATGACCCAATATTTGGCGAGGTCCTTGGCGGTCTTGGTGACCTTGGTCTTTTGATGCAAGCTCTCGAGAGCGGCCTGCGCGTTCAATGCCTTTTCCAGGGCCTCTCTATCCGTGTCGGCCGTGAACTCGGCGAGAAGCACGAGCTTCGGCACGCCGCCGTCGAGGACGGCGATCATCTCCGGCAAGAATTCAAGGCCCAAGGTGATGATATTCCCTTTCATCTGCCTTATGAGCTGCGGCAGGAATTTTATGGCGACTTTAAACGTCTGGTCGTCGTACGACTCGAAGCTGTCTGGCTTGTGCCGGAGGATGCTCGAGGCCGTCTCGCCAAGATGGTCCAAGCTCTTCAGGAAGACGACCAGAAGATGCGAATATGGCTTGGGCCGGACCAGGGCGAATTCTATCTCGGTCAAAAGGCCTAGGGTGCCCTGCGAACCGGTGATGAGCCTGGTCAAATCGAACGTGCCCTTGCCTCTGTCGTAAACGTTCCACAGAGAGTAGCCGCAGGAATTCTTCGGGACTATCGGCCGGGCACTCTCGATCAGTTCTCGGTTCGAATCGATGAGGGCTTGGGTCTTCCGGTAGATCTGGCCTTCGAAGCTCTCAAGCTTTTTCTTCTCCTCGAGCTCTGCCGGCTTAAGCGGCTTGAATTCATATTCCTCGCCGTCGGCGCAGACCATCTTGAGCCGGCGGACGTATCTCTCCGTCTTGCCGTATGTCAGGGTCTTCTCGCCGCCGGCGTCATTGGCCACCATGCCGCCCACGGTGCAGAGCTCGCGCGAGGCCGGGTAGCTCGGCATGATCTGGCCGCCCTTATCCAGAGTGGCTTTTTCGAAATCGCGATAATAGACGCCCGGCTCGGTCACGGCGTAACCGTCGACCACCTTTTTGATGCGATCGAAATGCTCAAGGAACGAGACGACTATAGATTCGGTGAGAGGCCCGCCCGACATGTCCGTACCAGCCGCGCGGGCAGTTAAATTAACGTCGCCGTGATCGGCGGCATAGCGGACCAGCTTTTTCAGGTCTTCGGCGTCTTTGGGATGGACTACCGCCCTCGGCCTGACCTCGAATATGCTGGCGTCGCGGGATGCGGCGGCAAGCGCTTCGTCGGAGGTCTCGACTTCGCCGGAGATAAGATCCTTCAATTCACTGATGTCTATCATAGGAGAAACATTATACAAGAAACGAGGCCTTAAAATAAGGAGTTTAGCTTGATTGACAAATTAATATAATTTGTGCTATAATTAAAAAGAATTTCAGATAGTCCTTCACCTCTTACCTTAACGTCAGTAAACAAGAAAGGACCGTGTCCTTTGAAAATCTTAATCCTCTACGCGATCAACGTGATGTCGATCGCTTTCCCTCTGGCTATATTGGAAATATGGCTGGAGCAGTTTAAGGTCGGCAAATGGGGCGCCACTGAATTCCAACACCCCTTTTGGGGCAAAAAGATCCAGATCGGCCTCTTAGATCGGATCACGGAGAAGTCCTACGTCACGCCGTATCATCTCATGATGTTCGGCGCGATCATCCCCGCGGTCACTATCTTGAACTTCCTGCTGTTCTGGCATCTCTCGGGCCATTCATGGCTCGTCATGGATGTCGGCGGCGCGAAAATCGTCCCGATCATATTCCTGCCGACAGTCTGGCTCGGGAATATGGTCACTGAGGATTTCCTCTGGTTCGCAATCCAGTCCGTCACCGGGTGGCGCGAACCGAAGGCCCTTGAAAGGCTTCTTGCAGGAGATTTCGTGTGGCATACCGAGTTTGTCGAATTGTCCCGCTCGATCATGCTGCCGAGATTTTACATCGTCATCCCTCTTTGGGTGGCGATACTTCTGGTCACGCAGAGCCTCATCGTCCAGTTCGCCTGAATCAGGCGAACGATCAACCCACCAACGGGAAAAAGCCCGCTCGGTGGGCTTTTCTTTTGTGGTAAGGTCTTTTGAATGGATAACGGGCCTACATTTCAGGCTTCTCTGACCCACGGGCGCGCGTATCTGAGATTATGGACTATATCGAACAAGAGCCACAGGCCGGCGGCGATGGCTAGGGTGATGACCGCTTCGACGGTGAACGAAGTGTGAATGAAGGCGGACAAGAGATAAGAGACGTCATCGGCGACGCCGGACAGCCTAGACATGTTCTGGATGACGTGCGGTATCGAGACGAGATAGACCATGGCGACAGCACAGGCGGCGAAGACCAGCCCTTTGAGCGCCTCCGGGTCGAAGGCCCGGCGCAGGAGATATACCGCCCGCACCCGGGTCATCACGTCTCTTTTGAGTTGTCCGTCGCGTTGATTCATTTGATTTGCGAGGTGACATAAGCTAATTCTAAGTGAGCCTCTCGCATCTTCTGCTTGGCCCGGTGGATGCGCTGGCGGATCGTGCCGTGCGAGACGCCTTCCTTTTCGGCGATCTCTTTCTGCGGCATGCCGTCTATGAAATGTTGCTCCACGGTCCGGCGCAGGAGGACCGGCAGCTTGGACAGCATTCTCATGGCTTGATCGGCCGCGTATCGGCGCTCCATGAGGTCGGCGGAGACGGGATCAGGGACAGTCTCCGCGAATTCAGGGACAGCCTCGAGCGAAACGGTCTCTTTGCGGCGCCTCTTGCGGTACGCCGTGTAGCATTGATTTACGAGGACGGTATAGGCCCAAGAGGAGAACGAGGCGCCTTCCCTTTCCTCGAATCTCTTGCCAGCCACATATATCCGGACGAACGTCTCCTGGACAACGTCATAGGCGTCGTCTTCATCGTGGAGGATGGACATGGCCTTGCGCACGAAAGCCCGCTGGTACCGATTCACGATCTCTTCGAACACGGCCGGACGAGCCGCAGAATCCCGTAGCAGTTCGACGTCGGACGATGGTTTATCCATGTCTTCCATTATAACCCGGATGGAGGCGGGAATGTCACAAGGAAGGAGCTACCAGCCTAGCGAATACGCCCAAGGGAGCGGGATAGCCAGCATAGCGAGCAGGGCGCCGAGAAGAGCCATGTTCTTCCAGAAATTGATGCGATCGCCCATCTTGGCCATCGGATCGGCCTCTTTCCAATACGGATGCATCTTGAAGGACACTCCGACAAGGAAGATGGCCAGACAAGCGATGCCGAGTTCCGGCCCGTATCCGGCGAGGATCGAAAGACCGCCGACAAGAGCCAGGATACCGGTGCCTATGACGGCGAACTTGGCCCCGGCCGCCGACTTCACGCCCTTGGACTGAGCGTAGCCGACCATGCCGGAAGCTTTGAAGATGTGGCCGTACGCCGCGTGGAGCCAATAAAGCCCGAGAATGACGCGACCGGCGAGAAATGCGTATATCATAGCTTGATTTCCTATAGATTAAAGTTATATCAACCCCTGGTAATGCCGGGGCATTATACCAGAGGCGTTTTAGAGAAGACCAGGGCTGAAATGTGGTATAGTTGTGGAGACTTGAAGCCTGCCTCCATGTCCAATGCCGTCGCACAAGTCGGGCCCGTCGAATCGAGTTTTTTGGGCAAACCTCTGGTGCATGCCGTCCTGGGCGGCACTTTCAGCGTTGGAGAACTGCCCTTGATCAAGGCCTGGGCGGAGGGGCTAGGCAAGACCATCAAAGACGCTTCCGGCGGCAAGAACAGGTCGGTTTGCGTCATCATAGACTTCAGCTCCCTCGAATCTTACGAAGACCCGAAAGTGATCGAGATGTTGGTCGGTCTGATGGAAAATGACTTACCGTACATCTATCGGACCGCCACTTGGGGTGCCAATCTCCGAACTCAAATGGCCGAGCAGGTGGTCCGAGTGATGGCCAAGCGCGACAACATCAAGGATTTCAAAACGAAAGAGGAGGCCCTGGCCTGGCTTCGAGAATGATCATTTCCTCCCCGCCCTTAAGGCGTTGCCTATCGGAAGGAAGTCGGTCAGGAAGTTGAAGGCGGCGGCGCCCGAGGGGCCAAGGACACCGAGGCCGGGGATGCCGACGATCACCCATAGAAGGCCGACAGCGTTGGTCATGAACCAGATAGCGAAACACTGCCACATGATGTGCCGGATGACCTGGGCCGTGCGCATGACCTGCGGCAGGCGGTCCAAGCGGTCTTTCATGATGGCGATGTCGGCGGCCTCGATGGCGGCGTCGGCCCCGATGCCGCCCATGGCGATAGAGACGTCGGCAAGCGCCATCGAGGCGGCGTCATTCACCCCGTCGCCGATGTAGCCGACTACCTCCGGCTCTTTCTCTCGCTCGAATTTGTGCACGAACTCGACCTTGCTCTCCGGCGTCATGTTGGCGTGGAAGTGCCGGAGCCCGAGCTCCCCGGCCACGGCCGCGGCGGCATGCTCGTTGTCGCCAGTCAGGATGTGCCACTCGCGCACGCCGTATTTCCTCGTTTCGGCGATGATCTCTTTGACGCGCGGCCGAAGCTCGTCACCGTAAGAGATGAGGCCGGCCGTCTTGCCATTCACAGAGAGGACCGCCACGCCGCGGCCGGCGTCTTTTTCGAGAGTGAGGTCGCGCTTGGCTTCCTCGGGCACCGCCGTTCCGTCATGTGCCATGAATGAGGGACGGCCGAGGAGCATCCGGTCTATGCCGTGGCGGAACCTGACGCCCTGGCCGGGCGCTTCTTCCAGTTCCTGCGGGGCATGGATGGTCATGCCCTTCCCTTTGCCGTAGTCGATGATGGCGCGGGAGACAGCGTGCTTCGATTCCGAAGCGCCCATCATGGCGAGTTCGAGGACTTTATGGGCGGAGAACGGCTTGTAGGCGCGGATGTCCACGACCTTCGGCTTCCCGCGGGTCAGAGTGCCGGTCTTGTCGGTGAGCAAGAACTTCATCTTCGAGAGCTGTTCAAGAGCGGCCGAGCCTTTGACGATTACACCGTCCTTGGCGGCTCGAGCGATGCCGGCGGTGAAAGCGAGCGGCACGGCTACGGCCACGTCATCGGCACAGACGACCAGTAAGACGGCCAGGATCTCCCCGGGCGACAGGCCGTACCACCACATGAAGCCGGAAGCGAGGAGCGAGATGAATATGTACCACTGGGTGAAGCGGTCAGCCATGCGCTCGGCCTGGCTCTTGTCGCGGCCGGCTTCCTCGACGAGCTTGATGATCTTGGCAAGGGTCGTATCGGCGCCGACCCGTTCGGTCTTGACGACGAGCGATCCCGATTCGTTCATTGTGGCGGTGAAGACCTTGTCGCCGGGCTTCTTCGGCACGAGCTCGCTCTCGCCGGTAAGGGATGACTCGTCGACGTCGGCGGCTCCGGACATGACTACGCCGTCTACCGGCATCCTGTCTCCGGAGTCAACCACGACCATGTCACCGGGCCTTACCTCGCTTATGTGGACATCCTTGACCGTCTCGCCGACCTGGAGACGCACCCGCTCGACGTGGTATTTCATCAGGCTCTGGATGACTCTCTTGACCCGCGCCGAGGTGACGTATTCGAAGATGCGGGCGAAGGCGAGCATCAGGGTGATGAGAGCCGCCGAGACCCATTCTTTATCGATCAGCGAGAAGCCTAGGGCGATAGAGGCCAAAAGGTCCACCGATAGGCGTCGCTTGATGAGCGATTTAATGGCCGACCACAGGACCGGGATGAGGCCCAGGAACGAGAGGGCCGCCAGGATCGCATCCGCCTGCGGCATCTTGAACAAGACGCCGATGAGAACCGCCGAGGTCAGGGTGACGAGGACCAGGTCGAAGACGAAAAAGGCTCTCTCTTCGCGGTCGGTAGCGGGCTTCATGCCTGTATTATAACAGGAGTCGAGCATCAGTTGGTTGTGCGAGGCAAGAACCGTGGCTTTATTAAGGACGCAATAAAAAAGCCACGCGAGGGGACGCGTGGCCTTCATGAACGAATCGGTCCTTTAGAATTGGTAGCCGAGGCCGCCGAAGACGACCTTGTCGAAGGAAGGACGGCTGTCATGCACGGTGACCGGCACGTAGTAGTTCACCTGCGGCATGACCATCGTCAGACGCTTCGAGAGCTTCCAGTCCAATTCGACGCTCCCCCGGAAGAGGAGGCCGCTATCGAGGCCGAAGCCGCCGGTGTCATAGACGAGCGAGAGCGAGACGCTGGCGCTCGTCAGATCCTTGAAGAAGGACGCGCTGTTGCTGGCTCCAGCGCTGAACAGGCTTCCGCCCCGGTAAGGGCTGCGGGGCATGGCGACGTAATTCTCGTAACAGCCGTTGATCGTCGTCCACTTGAACGCTTTGGACAGCTTCACGTGGCTGTAGATGATGTCCTGGGCGCCGAGAACGGACAGGCTCGGCTCGTCGAAATACGTGACGCCGATGTCGAGGGTCGTGTCCGATGGCTGGCTTTTCAGGCCGAGCGCCGACAAGGGGCCGGACCAGCCGACGCCGAAGTCCTGTTCGGTGCCGAAGTTGTGGTTGTATCCCCTGAAAGGGGCTGAATGCCACAGATCGAGGTAGAGGCCGTCGTGAAAGCTCAGGAACAAGTCGGATTGGATCGCCGGCTTGTCATAGAGCATGCCGCCGCTGCCGAAAGCCAGATATTTGCTGGCCACGACCGAGCGGAACGTGACTTGCGGGTCATGATTCTGGTCGGTACCGTCATCGGCCAAGGCCGATAACGAGAGCCCGAAAAGGACGCTTAAGCTGACAAGGAGCGTTTTCATGGGTCGATCTTTCTGCTAAAGGTTCGTTGTCGTTCTGAGGTTTGTTTAGACTTTAGCAGGTGATTGACTTATTGTCAAGTATATGACGATTATTTATGGCCGCACTACCTTTTTAAGCTCTCCGATCAGGACGTCCAGATCATGCGCCAGCGTGCCGTCTTCGGCGATCTCCGCGAAAGGGGCGTATCGTATCCGCCGGTCGGCCTTGTTCTTCTTCGTCTTCTTGAACTCGACCTTATCCTCCAAGGCGTAATCGATGAGCGCCTTCGGCGGGATCTTCTTGTCATTGCAGAGGATGACGTCCGCGCGCCTTCCCACATATCCTTCGATCTTGGATACGAAGTCGTCGGCAGCGTAATTCTGAGTCTCCCCTTTCTTGTTGACGATATTGAGGATGATCGCGATCCTGGCTTTCGATCGGGCGATGGCTCCTTTGATCCCGCCCGGAAGGAGGCTCGGGACGATGCTCGAGTAGAAATCGCCGGGAGTGACGATGAGCCAGTCCGCCTCGACGATGGATTTGACAGCTTCTTTTGACGCCCTGGCTTCCGGCTTCAGGTAGACACTCTTTATCGCGTGCGCATCTGGATGCCAGAGAGGATTTTTTGCAAGCTGGTCGATGTTGGCTTCGCTGACGACCGTATTGCCTATCTTCAAGGCAGCGCACAGCTCGGTCCTTTCCTCTGTGACCGGCAATACACGATGGATCCCCAGGCTGCACAGGCTCCAGAATTCCTCAAGAGCCTTGCCGGTGCCTGCCGTCTTTTCCAGAGCGACAAAAAGCACGTTCTTCACCGAGTGCCCTTTCAACGTCCCCTTTCCATAACGATATAAAAGGGCCCGGGACAGTATCGGGTCGGGACAGAGAGCCGCTATGCACCATGTCAGATCGCCCAGATAGCCCTTCGCGCCATAATCCTCCTTAAGGCTTCCAGTGGATCCGCCGGAATCAGTGCTGGGACAGATGCCGGTTATCTTCAGGCCCGGCATGGCCCTGAGGGCTTTCAGCACCTTGGCTTGGCCGCCCGCGCCGCCTATGGTAACGACATCGATCGTTTTCATGCCGAGACGCCGCTTATTTCAGACAAAATTACAGCACGACATCTAAGGCGTGCCGTGCTTGACCATTACAACCGCCGCGACGGACGGGATGTTACACTGCTTCGGTCACGATAATTTCGTGATATCCCGCGGGAAGAAGAGCTCGAGGGCCCATTCGAAGGCGATCCTGATGCGCTTTCTCCAAGAAGCGAATTTGGATAGATAGACCGTGCGCCAGAGCCACCAAGTCAGGCGGCCTGAAATTTTCTTTGAGAAGAGCTCACCGATGGCGAACCACTGCCCTACCGAGACCATGCCGCCCTTGGAACGATAACGGAAGGGACGAAGAGGCTCGCCGACAGCGATGGCGATAAGGTTGCGGGCAACGGTTTTCGCTTCTTTTTCCGCCACTTGGGCGAGCATCGGGAGCGGTTTGACGTTCCCGGCGTCTATGTAAGCAGCGGCATCGCCTAGAGCGAAGATGTGGTCGGAGCTTGGGAGGCGGAAGAAGCTATCGACCGATAGCCGGCCGCCGGTTAAGGCTGGGGCCCTGCCTTTGAATTTCGGTATAACTGCCTTGACGCCGGCTGTCCAGATGACAGTTGAGGCCGGGATAGCCGGATTGTCGGCTACGTAGAGGCTGGCTGACGAGATTCCGGTTACGGTCATTCCCGTATGAACGGCCACGCCGACTTCCTTCAAGCGTTTGGCCGCCGCTTGGCGCAAGTTTGGCGAAAATTGTTCCAGGATCTCCTTGCCGGCGTGAACAAGAGAGACAGTCGCCTCTTCCGGTTGACATTGCTGTGGCTCTTCCGGATGACTATGGTCGCTGCTGTAATAGCGTTTGGCTATGCCGCGGGTGAATTCGGCGAGCTCTGCGGCAAGCTCAACGCCGGTCGGACCGCCGCCTACCACGGCAAACGACAGGAGTTTGGCGCGTTCGGCCCGATCCGGAGAGAGCGCGGCCTTCTCGAAAGCGTCGATGACGCGGTTGCGGATCGTGGCCGCGTCAGCGAGAGTCTTGAGCGGCAGGGCATATTCGGCCGCGTCCCGGATGCCGTAATAGTTAGTCTCAGCGCCGGTTCCGATGACGAGATAATCGTAGCGGATGTTGATCGGGGGGGCTGAATCGCCCTTCACTTCTACCGTGCGAGCCTCGGCGTCAACGGTTTCGGCCGTCCCTTGGATGAAATGCACGCCAGTCCCCACAAAAATCTCGCGCAAGGGTTCTGCCACGCTCGAAAGAGACAGGGCGCCTGTCGCCGCTTCATGGAGGAGCGGCGTGAAAAGGAAATAATTGTTACGTCCGACCAGAGTCACGTCGATCTTGCCCTCTCTGGCGTGCTCTGCGAGCCTCTTTGCGACATATACGCCGCCGAAGCCGGTGCCGAGGATGACGATGTGAGGGCGTAGCATGATGGTCAGTTTAACATATATAGATACGAGTGAACCGTAAGTACTGGCTCTTCAGGACACGCCGTCCGGCCGTGCTCGGCCGGCGGCTCATTCTCGGCCGCCTTCGCGGCCTCCGAAAGGTCCTTCAGAACCAGTACTTACGGTTCATCAGTCAGATATTCGCCAAACGGATGACGATATAAAGAATGCCGGCCCCGAGAAGCGTCATGGCCGTGGTCAGGAACTTCGGGTGGGCGTGATGGCTCTCCGGGATGAGGTCGGTGGCGCCGATGTACAGGAAAAAGCCGGCGAAGACAGCCAGGATGATGGAAAGAGCGTTCTCAGGCAGGGTGAAGAATAGGGTCGAAGCCGCGCCAATGACAGGCGCCGCGGCATCGACGACAAGCCAGCGCATGGCATGCGCGCCCTCTCCTTTGTTCTTCAGGATGAGGTTGACCGTGTTGATGCCGTCGGAAAAATCATGGGCGAGGACGGCTACAGCCACCACCGCTCCGATCGCAGCTGAGACCTGGAAGGCCAGGCCGATGGCTACGCCGTCGAGGAAGCTGTGGAAAGAGAGGCTCGAGGCGCCCAGGATACCGCGGCGGATATGGCGGGTCTCGGCCGGCGACAATTCGCATTCATGGCCCTCTTCATGGACGTGGGCATGCAGAAAGATCAGACGATCAAGGACGAGATAGACGAGGAAGCCGAGGGCCATGACAGCCGTGATCGTCGCGCTGGAATAATACTTAGCGCCAAGCTGGAGAGCCTCCGGCAAGAGATCGAAGAAGGCCACGGCCACGACCGCTCCGGCCGAGAAGCCGAGGATGAGGTGCAATCTGTCCTTGAAGCGCAAGGCGGAGAGGCCGCCCAAGAGAGTCGAGACGAAAGCGGCGAAAGCGATCAGGATGATCATCTTTTCTTGGTGTTGAGAGGCCTTTTGTTGATCTCGCTCTCCGCCTGGCGGGCCAATCCGAGCAGGACATCGAGCTCTTTCATCGACATGGCGTGCGGCTTGGTGTCCTTGGCGCACAGGACGCCGATCGGCTGGCCGGTCTGGTTGTCGGACAGGACGACCCCGGCATAGAAACGGATATACGGCGGGCCGACGACCATCGGATTATCGGCGAAGCGCTGGTCTTTCGAGGTGTCTTCGACTACGAAGACGTTCTTGGCCAGGAGAGCGTGGGCGCAGAACGAGATGCTCCTGTCGGCTTCGGTCCCGGAGAGGCCCTGGCAGGATTTATACCATTCCCGATTCTTGTCGATGATGGAGATGGTCGAGATCGGCACACGGAGCTTCTCCGTCACTTCTTTAGTGATCCTGTCGAAGCGCTCTTCCCTCGGCGTGTCGAGGATGCCGAGCCGCGCCAGGGCTTCGAGCCTTTTGTCTTCATCCGGAGGAATAGGAGCCTGTTGCATGTTATCTATGGATCAGATTCGAGAGCCTTCGTGCATCGGATTATATCATCAAAACTCTATTTTCTGGAGCGACTTGTGCGGAATATATAGGAAGAAGGCTATTATAGCCACGGAAACAGCGACGAATAGCCACAAGAGGGATGTTCCTTGTCCGAGAAAGAGGCGGTATATCGAGATAGTGCCGAGCGCTCCGTAAGCGAGCGACGAGAAGACGAAGGCGAGGCCCGGAAGCGAGGTGGTGATGACTTCCGGATCGTCGGTCTCGAAGTTCGGGAAGAGCGCCCCGAGACCGAGGGCGAAGACGGTCAGAGTGCTTATCGCCAGGATGAGGAGCAAGACGAGGAATAGGCTGAGAGGTAGGATGCTGCCGATGATGGCCACATTCAACCCGGCGAAGACGATCCCAAGGGCCACGCCGAACGGCACGAAGAAAAGGAGCTTGGTGAGAAAGACCTTGCCGAGATCGACCGGCGCGCTCCCGACGAGCCATGCAGTCTTCTTTTCGATGCTCAAGGAAGGAAAGACGAAACGGAGGATGAACATATCGACGAAGTATATGGCGATGGCGAACTGGAGAGCGCCTATTGCGATCGGGATCACGTTCGGGTCTATCCCGCCGCGGCCTACTTGATGGCGCAAGACCACGTTAAGGGAGCTCTGGACGAGCCATATGGCTAAGAGGAAGCATGACCAGGCCAAGCCGCGGCCGTTCCTAAAGAAGGCGATCGCTTCTTTGGCGAAGATGGCGCCGGTCGGGCTCCTGGCTTTCAACATGAGGCCGGTACCGGGCGACTTGCGCCTAGACTGCTTGCTGTCCGCTTGAAAATTCCCCTCCTGGAGGATCTGCCAGAACCGAAGATGCCTCTTGCTGAATATATACATGAGGATGAAGCCGGCGACCGAAAGAACCAAGAGATAAAAGGTCGAGGCGAGCGCCCCGGCGGTATCGCCCTTGCCGGCGTCAAAGAGCTCCATGGCGGCCGGGTGAGAAGGAAAGACCGAGAATCTGTCGGCGACTGACGTTATGCTTGCCGAGGCGCTGTCGAGGCTGGTCGCCTCGAAAAAGCTCCCGAAATCTATGCCCCGGAGCCGCACAAAGCCGAATGCGAGCGCGACGAGGAAGACAGCGGCTATGGAAAGGAGGAGATTCTTCATCGAAAGCAGGGGGCACCCTCCTGCTTTCCGCATGGCATCGAGGAGCCACGATATGCCGAGGACGAGCGCCATAGCGAAGATAACCGCCATGGCTAGGAACAGAGCCAGGGAAACAAGCGATAGGAGAAAGGCACCAGCCGCGAGACCCGTCGTATTTCTCACGGCGAGAAGGGCAGGAAAGGCCAAGACTATGAAAGGCCACAAAGAGGCCAGGAAGGACTTGACGAAGACGAGAGATGGCACGGTCCCGAATCTGGGCGAAGCCATGAGGATATCCTGGTCGCTCTTATTGAAAAGGGCGAAGACGCTCACGATGAGGGCGCTCGTGAAGGCCAGCATGAAGACGATCAGGAGGAAGAGCTCGTAGATGTAGAGAGTGACGGCATCCCTGAAGAATGGATAGCCGGCGATGAAGCTGAACCCGGCCTTGAAGAAGAAGTATATGCCAGTAGCGAGACCAACGACGAGGAGCAGGAAGAAGAAGGCCGTTATGAGCTTGGCGGTCCTGTTGCGTTCGAAGTATCTTTCGGCGCGGCGAAGGGACAGACAGAAGAAGGCGGTGATCATGCTAGACATTGATCGCGGCGTAAAGCTCCTCGAGCGGGGCATCGGCGCCCCTGCGCGTCTTGTCTCGGAGCTCGGCTATGGTGCCAGCGAAGACGAGCTCGCCTTTTTTCAAGACGCCGATCCGGCTGGAGATCTCCTCCGCGAGGCTGAGGGTGTGGGTCACGAGGAATATCGTTCCGCCGCCGCGGACGAAATCTCTGAAGATCTTCTTGGTCGTCGTGGCGCTCTCCGGATCGAGGCCGACCATTGGCTCATCCACGAGAAGAAGCCGGGGCTCGTGCAAAAGGGCGGCCAGGATGACGAATTTCTGCTTGTTGCCGCGCGAATAGTCCTCGAAGTATTCCCTCTCGACGCCGTCGAACTTGAACAAAGGGAGAAGCTCGGCGATCCTCCTCTTGCGGGCGTCTTCCGGCATGCCGTAGAGGGCGCCGACGAAATGAAGGAACTCCAGGCCGGTCATGCCGGTCCAGGCCGTCGGCTCATCGGGGACGTATCCGATCATCTTCTTGGCGGCGATCGGGTCGGCGACCGGGTCCGTTCCCCCGACGGATATGGCCCCAGCGTCGAGGCGCAATAATCCGGCGACGAGCTTAACGATGGTCGTCTTGCCGGAGCCGTTCGGGCCGATCAGTGAGAAGATCTCGCCGGCTCCGATACTGAATGAGACGCCTTTGACGGCGGTCTTGGCTCCGAAACTCTTCTTTATCTGTTTCACCTCGAGCATGGCGTCATTATACTACATCCGAATGCCCGTCATTATTGACATCTCAGCAGAATCTGGTTAATATTTGTGCAGGAAACTGAACAAAGTTGAAAAAGGCATAAAATGACCAAACAATGGTTGAAACGGGCTTCTCATCGTGCGAGTCTTCTTGAACACTTTAGGGACGGGCTCGAAGGGTTCGAGCATATGAACGGGAATCCTGCGATGTTGGACCTCTTGAGGGTGCTCATAGATGACCTGCGGGGCGCCGAGGTCATCCTGGTTCCGGGGAATCCGGTCGACGATTTTTTCAAGCATACCCTGTTGGAGACCATCGGCTCTTTCACCAAGTCCGTGAAAGAGCGGCGCGTGCTCCTCGCCGGGATCCTGGTGATGGCAGCAAGGTCGATCAGCCGGAGTTTCGACAGAGAACTGGAGCTGATCGAGCTCGGCCAGGAGAAAGAACCTGCCGAACCCTCTCCGGCGCCAGCCGGTTGACATATGCGATCGATCTCTTTCGGCCGCGGGGCATCCCGCGGCTTTTTATTCCATGATGAGACCTCATATCTGAATGTTAGGAGACTTTTGAGCCGATCCGGCTTAAAATAATAGCGATGAACAGATACTTGCGCCTTGCCTCGGTCGCCGCCGTCTGCGCTTATTTCTGGTACTACGCCAAGACCTACACGGAATGGCATTTCATCGACAACGCGAATCTAGTCTTCCATGAGGCCGGGCATGCTATTTTCTTCTTCCTCGGCATGTTCGTGAAGATTGCGGCCGGCAGCGGCTTCCAGGTCGCCCTTCCCCTCTTCATATCGCTCTATTTCTTCGTGAGGGGCCAGAAGATATCCGGGGCGCTCTGCCTCTTGTGGGTCGGCCAGAACTTGTTGAATGTCTCCGTCTATGCCGGAGACGCCGTGAATATGCAGCTCAACCTCCTCGGCGGTGACGCCGTCATCCATGACTGGAATTATCTCTTGAGCGCACTCGGAGTCCTGCGCTACACATCCGAGATCGCTTCAACGATCTACATGACGGGGCTCGCGACAATATTCCTCGGGACTGTCTTGTCTTTGTATTATTCGTGGGTGGAAGAATCTCGATCATAAAATAAAAAGGCCATCTGCTCTCGCAGACGGCCCTAGAATGTGGCCGGTCAGCTGACTTTCGGATCAAGCTTCACGGCGGCGCATTTCGTGCAGGTGTTCTGCCTGCACTGACACATGCTGTGAGACAGGCCCGTGAATCTCGTCAGCTTGCGGACCTTCGATCTGACGCTGAGTTTCTTCATGGTGTTATACCTCCTGTTTTGCTCCGAAACTGGTGAGCGTATGATATATGAAGGAACGGATATATTGGCAGAAATTCGGGTTAGGCCGTCCAAAATCATTGCGATTATAACGGCAACCCCCGCCACATGTTCCCATGAAAGGACAGGATCTGCAAGACGCGATCTCCAGAGTCGTCTCCCTAGAGAAGCTCGACCATAGAGGATTGTCCTGGATATTCATCTCGCTATCAATCGGGATCCAGAAGTCCGTGTTGTGCAGGAAGGCTTGGCATGGGCCGATAAGGCCGTCGGCGCTCACGACCATCTGGCCGCGATATCCGGCGTCGCATTCCGCTATGACAAACCTGCTTTCCGCGATCCCTCTCAGATATCTCAGCCCCCTCGGTTCAAGAATCCCCCGGGCGAGGAGCCTCCGGTATTGAGCCGACATCTTGCGACCGAGATCGTCCCAAAACGACAGCTCTTCCTCAATGGATTCGCCGGCCTGTCTTATGCTGAGGTTGAACCCTATGCCCCGGATGTCTTCCCTGACGAAGAAATCCGTGATTTGTTCCAGGTGCGGCGCGCTCTCGCGAGTGACCGTGCAAAGAGCGGCATATTCCACTCCTGCCCTGCGGCATTCGTTTATAAGGCCAAACGACTGCTTAAAGACGTCAATGTTGGGCTTCCTCGGAACACGAGCGGCGTTGGTTATCTCAGAAGGGCCGTCGATAGAGACTCCGATGGTGATGCCGTTTTCTTTGCAGAACTCGATCAATCCGGCCGGGCGCAGAGTCCCATTCGTGGTTATCTGTATGCTGATCTTTCTTTTTCCATATCTGTCGCGTATGTATCGGACGCACCGCGTTATCTTATCCCATTCGATGAGCGGCTCGCCGCCATAGAAGAAGATTGATTTTTCTCCTCCATCCAGGGCCATGAAATAATCGACGGCTTCTAGCATCTTGGACAGGTCCAAAGACCGTCGCTTCGAGAATCTCAGGAGATTCTCGAAGCAATATCCGCAACAGAGATTGCAGAGATCGGTCATCACCAAGATGAGCGTCGAGACCTTGGCTTTTTTGAGATGCCGCTGTACCTTTGCAGAGACTTCGTCAAAAAGACGCTCGTCGTCTCCGGTTTCAACCATCAAACGACTATCTTGGAGATTCCGTATTTCCTTCGTTGTGGGCTGATTTACTAGTATCCGATTCGTCGTTTCTTCGTCACACACAATTACTGTAGAAGTCAGAGAATGCAATAGGATGCTCCAATCGGAATAACGCAACATAAACGCAAACTCCGACCAGCTGTTACCCAAGCATTCACGAAGCGAAATGATTTCCTTACCTAAAGTGATCATTATTGTCCCCTCTTTTTGTTTTTTAAAAGAACCTGACGTTCAGTTTTTACCTTACTACTTCGTTCTGGTTTGTCAATCAAAACCGCCACGCGGATCCGGTGGCTGCGAGCGGTACGGCACAAGATCAAAGTTTATTTCGCCTATCCAGAACCGCCCGTCGAAGTCGCCACTTGATACAAGCCGCGCACTCCCCACCAGGCGGTGAAATAGAGCTTGTCCGCTTCGGGAGAATACAATATCTCGTTAAGCTCGGGAGTCTGGTTTTTGATGTCGAGAAGGGCAGCGTTGTCCAACAACTGATATCGCCGCAGGTCTCTCAGGTCTTGTCCGGGAAAGACGTCGATGGTACCGTCTTCCGCCGCGTTGTAAAGATCGGCGCCGTAGACGAAGAGCCCGAGAGAGGCCCCAGGCAGGGAGAATCGTTCGAACGACATATCGCCGGTCTTGACCCTTATCCCGTAAGGGACCGACTCACAACCGATGTAGACATATCCGGACGACGTAGCGGTCTTCACGAAAGGCATGTCGTTGCTTATGTCGCACGGCTCGACCTTCATGGAGGAGATGGGGGCGAGCGTAATCGCATCGGCTTTCTCGAAGCCGTTCGACGTGCCGCCGCCGAAATAGAGCTCGGTCGAGCTCGCGTATACGCCGATCGCTGCGGAGTGGCCGTAAGGGATATGTCCCACGGAGTTAAGGGCGAGCCTGCCGTCGCTTATCCTGACGCGGAAGACGCTGGACGGGTAGGTGTTGGTGATCCCGTATATGTAGGCGCCGTCGGTCACGATGGCCGGTCTGCGGCCGGCATCGACGGAGCTCGTGCTTATGACGGTCGAGACCGCATAAGTATGCGGATCCAAGCTATAGATATCGAGCGAGCCGTTGCTCGAAAGATCGAGATACACCTTGTCGTTCAGCGGATCATAGACCATGGTCCCGATATCCCCCGCAACCGGGAGTCCGACCAGGATCGGACGGAAGATATCCGCGGCGTCGAAGACCACCACCTCATTCGTAGGGAAAGGATTGCTGCCGAATCCCAGCATGCCGATAAAGATCCTGCCGTCGGCGACGGCCGTTCCGTGGGCATAGGCGAGAATATTCGGGGATCTGGCCGAGACTCTGGCGGTGCCAAAAGCCGTTCTAGGCTGGATAGCGGAAAGGACAGTGCGATCGATATGATGGCTCAAGATCGCCAGTGGAGCGGTTCTGTGCGGGGAAACGAACGGCTCTATCCAGGCCGGTCCGGCAGCGATGCGGGTCTCGCGCCAACAATACGCAAAAAAGACGAGGGACAAGAGAGCGAACAGGGCCGCAATGATGGTGGAGGGCTTCTTCATGTCCAAGGCGCGGCCATATCCAAGCGATCAGCCTTTCTAAACCTCAATCCTCGAGAACAGCCACGCTCCGATGGCGAGGAACACAAGGGCAACGGCGGCAAGGACGCCGGCGTCGGTCCAGAGACTGAGACTGGACAAACCGGAGAGGGCACCGCGCAAACCGTCGACGCCGTAGAAGAGCGGGTTCCCGTAGAGGACGGTCCGCAGGGCGGCCGGAGCTTGGTCGAGCGGAAAGAGCGCGCCGGAGAGGAAGAAGACTGGCATTACGACGAAGTTCATGATGAGCTGGAAGCCTTGCATGTCGTTCAGGGTGGAAGCGATGGCCGTGCCGAGAGCCGTGAAGACCAGAGCTATGAGCAACATGAATGCGAGAGCCGGCAGAAGAAGCGTCAATTCCGGCCGGAAGCCGGCTATAAGCGCGATAAGGAAGACCACGACGCCCTGGAATGAGGCCACGGTCGCCCCGCCCAGGCTCCTGCCGAACATGATGGTGAAGCGGGAGACCGGCGCCACCATGGTCTCCTTGAGGAAGCCGAACTGCCTGTCCCAGATGATCTCGATCCCCGAGAAGATGGCCGTGAAGAGGATGCTCATGGCGATGATGCCCGGCGCCAGAAATTGCAGGTAGTTTCCTTCGCCGGCCTTGGCGAAGACGGGACCGAGGCCGTAGCCCAGAGCGACCAGGAAGAGGAGCGGCTGGCCCAGGGAACCTATGAGGCGCGAGCGCGAGCGGAAATAGCGCTTGATTTGCCTGAGCCAGAGGATGTATATGGTGTAAAAAAGATTCGGTTTCATGGCGGTTCATTTAACGGCGTCCCCACGCTCTGGTTCTCTGGCGGAGATGCTCGACCGGCCCCGCATCCTCGTCGCGGATGGCATGCCCGGTCAGCTTGATGAAGGCGTCTTCCAGGGTCGGCGTTCCGGCCTTCTTCTTGATCTCTTCGACGGTGCCCATGGCCACGAGCTTGCCGTGATCGATGATGGCCACGCGGTCGGCCACGCGCTCGACTTCATCCATGTAATGCGTGGTGAAGAAGATCGTCAGGCCGCGTTCCTTGTTCAGCTTCTTCAAGTATTCCCAGATGTGATTCCTGGTCTGCGGATCCAGGCCGACCGTCGGTTCATCAAGGAAAAGGATGGCCGGCGTGTGGAGGAGGCCGCGGGCGATCTCAAGGCGCCGCTTCATGCCGCCGGAGAAGGTCTTGACCAGATGGTCCTTGCGGTCCCAGAGCTCGACGAAATGCAAGAGCTCCTTGATGCGGCCCGGCGTCTCGGAGCGCGGCACGCCGTAAAGGCCGGCGTGCAGGAACATGTTCTCGTAGGCCGTGAGCTCGTCGTCCAAGGACGGATCTTGGAAGACGATGCCGAAAGAATGCCTGACCAGGTCAGCGTCCTTCGTCGGATCGAAGCCGGCGACGGAAAGGGTGCCGCTCGTCGGGCGGATAAGAGTGGTCAGCACTTTGATGGTCGAGGTCTTACCGGCCCCGTTAGGCCCCAGGAAAGCGAAGACCGAGCCTGTGGGTACGTCGAAAGATATATCGGAAACGGCCGCGATAGGGCCGTATTTTTTCACCAAGTTCTTTACGGATATGGATGATCCTGCGGTCTCTTGCATGTCTACTTCTTGTTCCTCCAAGCGTGCTTCTTGGCGAGGCGCTTGGCGGTCTTCCTGGAACGCGACGTCTTCCTCCTGGTGTTTATCCTTTTGGCCATGTTATGGGATTGTGCGATTCACTGTAGCAGCTCCCTGACTTCCTGCACTATCTGGTCAAGCGAGGTCACGGCCTTCAATATGAACTTCTGTGCTCCCAGCCTGTATGCCTTCTCGATGTCTCCCTTGCCGCTCAAGTTCGACAAGATTACGATCGGAACGGCCTTCAGGCGATCGTCCTGGCGGATCTTCTCCAAGACCTCGAATCCGTCCATGCCCGGCAAGACCAAGTCGATGAGGATGGCGTCAGGGACCAGGCCCTCTAGGATCTTTAGGGCTTCTTCGCCGTTCGTCGTGTGGACGAGGTTGAACTTCGAAGAGATGAATTTCTCGCTCAGGATCGTGCTTATCAGGCTGTCGTCTTCGATCCAAAGCAGCTTCTTCTGCTCACCAGCCGGAACAGCCGGCGCTTTCGCGTCATCATTCCGGTCTGTCGGGTGGGCTTTCTGGCTCATTGGACCATTATACCATGTCCCGCCATCCCGAGCAGCTTCTCTTTCCACCCCCGCCCTCCCGGGCCATCGAGAAACAGCCCGGACGGGCATGTGGTCTTATGATTGATCTCGCAATGCCCGAATATCCTCTCTTTCGGGATGCTCGGATATCTCTCGCAGATGAGCCGGGCTAGCGCCTCCAGCACTTCCTTGCCCGGCGCCGAATGCTCGTAATCATTATCGAGACAGATGGCGACGCTCCTCCGGTTCATGTCCCAATCCCCCGCCTGCCACCCTATCTCATCGTCATTGAGCAGACGCTCGCACGTCCCGTCCATGCGCACCAGCCAGTGATACGGCCAGAAGACCTGCCTGCCGTTCCTGAAATGCCCGGAGTAGACAGGAGCGCCCTTGATCTCCTTGTTCGCCTCATACGTCGGTCCTTTCCCGGCATACTGCGGAGCATAGAGACGGACGAGCTCGATCGCCGAAAGGCGCTCTTTGGTCATCCAGGGAGGGTTGCTCGTATGGTGGATGACGATGGCGTCGATCGGCTTGCGCTCCCGATCGAAATCCTTGCCGGCCGTCCCCAATGAGACGTTCCCGAGGCGCAATTGTTCTTCGACGAAGCTATATATCCTTTCTTTTTCCCGCTCATACGCCGGCTGGTCGGCATCACGCAGCTTGCCGAGGTCCTCCATGGCTTGGGAGACCCTCATATACCAAAGAGGGTCCTTCATGCTGCCATAGCCTCCCGCCTTGCCGTTCCCGAAAAAGTAGGCGTGCTTCGTTCCCTTCTTCATGATGATCTCTATAAAAGATTATGATAAGCGACACTTACTTTAACAAAAAACGCCGCGGGCGCAAACTCTCCGGCGGAACGGCTTGACTTGCCGCGGTCCGCTGATTAGACTCCCCATAGCACAACAACCCATCGCAAATTGAAATCCCGGAGAACCATACAGTGAATATCAACGAATTCTACGCCGTAACCTTGACCTCTGTGTATCATGTCAGGGCGCTCGGGAATTACCGGGCGTCCGCCGTCAAGATCGCCCTGAAAGGCAATAGCCAGGTGCAGGTCGGCCACGATATCGCGGAAGGCGGCATGATCGCGATCTGCAGGGACTTGCAGGGATATGTCCCTGAAAAATACGGTTTCAGCCACCCGATGACCGGCTTTGAGCGCAGGCTCGAACTGGTCAACGGCCAGTGGTGGAGAGGGGGGACATCGCCGATCGTCGCTCTCTTCAAGACCGAGGAGGAGGCGACCGCATGCCTTAACAGCAAAAATCTGCGGCCCCGCGACCCCCGTTGGATCGATTCGACGAGACGGGTGATGGAAGAGATCGGCGACGCGCACCCGTCATTCTACGTCTGCCACTACAGGGGGATGGAGCTTCTGGAGGCCGCCGCGGCGGCATGAATGACCTCGTCTCTTCCAAGCCGGTGCTAGCACCGGCTTTTTTGATCGCCGGCTGGCCTATTGACTGGGCTCCGTTTAGGCCTAAAGTTATGGATAATCCATGGACACGGCGATCGCTCCAAAAACCGTCATCGATTGTTATTCCTTCCTCGACGCCTTCGCGTCGTGCGGCGTATACGACTACACCGAGGGCAAATACAATGGCGATCCTGCCGTATCTTATGAACAGGCGCAAGCGAACCAGGCCGAGTATCTGCTCGACCAGGCGGGCTGCGGCCAGGGATCCAAGCTCCTCGACATCGGCTGCGGCAATGGCCGGATCCTCGAGGCCGCCAAGGGGCGCGGCGCCTCCGCCATCGGCATAACCATCTCGCCCGAACAGGCAATGAAGAACAACGCTAAAGGATTGGAGACCGTCCTCCTCAATTACAAGGACATCCCTGAGTCATGGGACGGGCGATTCGATTGCATCATAGCCAACGGATCGATCGAGCATTTCGTCCAGATTGAAGACGTCCTGGCTGGCCGGCAGAGCAAGATCTATTCGGAGATGTTCGCCGTCATGGACAGGATATTGAAGCCGAACGGCAGGGCCGTCACCACGGTCATCCACCTCCGGCTCTCCGTCGATCCGCGCGAGGTGGCGAGAGGCCCCGGCGCTTTCAGGCGCGGCACTGCCCTTTTCCACAGCGCCCAGCTCACGCGGGACCTCGGCGGCTGGTATCCAGCGAAGGACGAGCTCATCGGATGCGTCCGCCCTTATTTCCGCCTGGTGCGGCGCGAAGACGGGACGGACGATTATCGGCGGACTTCGGAGGATTGGATGAGGGCCTGGAAAAGGATCATCCTGACGAACCCCCGATCATGGATCATCTTCGCGGGCAAGCTCATCCGGCATCCGAGGCACACGATCGGATTCCTCGACGACCTGCTCGTCTCCAAGTCCTGGGCGACCCAGTTCTGGGATTGGCAGGGCCAAGGGACGCCGACCTATCTGTTCAGGGATACGTGGGAGAAGCTCTCTTGAACCCGGCCATCGTCGTATAGGGAGTCAGACATCAGGGCCCGTCGCGTCCGGTATGGGACCGGAAACATCATTGACATACCCGCCGACATAATATATAACGATAATCATGAATATCGTAGCCCGGAACAGGCCGACAATCTCGCTGGGGACGCTGGGCATCGCAGGCGCCTGCGCTGTCCTCGCTATAGCCCTTTTTGCCGTTACCGCTCCGAAAGTCCATGCTTTTGGCCATAATTTCGGCGGGGATAGTTATAACAACAATAGCGGCAGCCACAACGGCAATGGGGGCGGTTTTCCAAACAGTGGAGGCAATAACAATGGGAGCGGAAATAATTGGGGCAGTAACAATGGCGGTAACGGCAACGGTCGGAATAACAATAATAATGGCGGCGGCCAAAACAACAACACCGGCGGGCCCGATTCACATTGGCTGGACCATCGGATCACCCAGCCCCCTTTTCAGAATTATCATTACCCCGTTCCGTCTTTTCCACATTTTGACCATCCTCATTACCAGCCGCCCGTGATCCAACCAGTCACATATTATCAGCCGACCCAATATATCTATCAGTCGGTTCCGACTTATTCCTATCAAAGCTATCCAGACTATTATCAGTATCCCACTAGCTACAGTTACCCGACTACGTACTATCAGCAACCGACTCAGATATACGCATATCAGACGCCTTCATACCCCTACTACACGAATAACCAATATACCGTCACCGGCCAATCCAATAATTCGAATGAACTGAACATCAGCTGCTCCGCCGAACCTTCCGCGTCAGCCGTCGGCCAGCCCGTCACGTGGACCGCCACGGTCACCGGCGGCGCGGCGCCTTACACGTACTCGTGGTCCGGATCCGACGGGATCTCCGGCTCGCAGGGCTCGGTCACGAAGTATTACGATTCCGCCGGCGAGAAAACCGCCATAGTCATGGTGACTTCCGCAAACGGCCTGACCAGCACACATCCTTGCGACAACACGTTGACGGTGCAGGGCGGCGGCCAGGGAGCCTATCTCCCGCAGACCGGCGCTGCCGCTCCCTCGCAGACACCGGTCGAGAACGGCAACCCGAATGCGGCCGCGGCCGCGCTCTCCAACGTCCCTTGGGGATGGCTAGCGTCCCTCATCATCCTGGTGCTTCTTGGGACGATGGCGTATCTTCTGTTCGAGCGCCAAAAGGTAAAGATCAGTCCTTGAATAGCTCTCTATACTTCTCCCATTCCCCTTCTTCGATGTCACGGAAGATCTCCTTCTCGTGGATCTGTGATTTTTGATAAAGCTCGTCGTCCAGCTCTCTGGGACGAAGGTGGAAGTGAAGGTGGCTCACCTTAAGCTTGCTGTCAGGTATGAAGGGCCGAAAATTTTGACAGATGTCACAACCCTTAGCGAAGCTGTTGAGGATTTTTTCTTGTACGTTCACCACTTCCTCAAGGAGGCCGTCCCTTTCTTCTTTTGTAAGCTCGCTTAATCTTTCTACATGACGCTTTGGTATGACCAGTAGATGTCCGGGCATTAATCGTGGATTGCTCAAGACGGTAAGAGCGTATTTTGTGTCATGGATTATCTGCTCGCCATCATGGGCGATGATCTTGCAGAATCGGCATTCCATTCATCTATTATAGCAGAAGTCCCGTCTCAAAACGTCGGTCGGCTGCATGGCACGATGTTGGAACCATTGTGCAACGGGAGGTGGAGGAGTATCTATGGCAAGACTCCTGCCAACCCTGACTAGCAACCTCTATAACCACACATCCTTATTTTATCTTCTTCCGTATATATCCTCCGCAACCTAAATTTATTTCTTTCCTTTTATATTAATCAGGACCAGGCAGATGATTATAAAAATTATTGAAACACAAAACATGATCCAAGAGTATGAAATCGCATGCTGATTTTGAGTAATCTTCCAAACATTTATTATGCTCATCAGACCGATCCCTATCCAAAAACTGATAGCCCACTCCAATTGTCTTTTGCTTTTATTTATCATTTTTTAACTCTTTTTAGCAATATGATATTCAATAATAATCCCATGACTGCAACCCCGATTATCCCATAGTTATAAAGCAATATATTGCCCTGCGGAGTATGTCGATAATTCATAATGAGATTTATAAGACTATAAACACCTCCTCCAATCCAGAATCCTATCCCATATTTATATATTTCATTCATTATATAATCTTATCCTCCTTATGATCATTATCCCTTGATTTCCATGATTGGCTGGCAGTGTGGTACAACGTTGGAACCATTATGCAACGAGAATTGAAATGATGTCTATCGCGGGGCCGGCAAGCCGGCGCTCTTGTAGCACACATTCTCGCATGATTGTTCCTGCTTCGCCGCCGCATCCCTGCCCGATGAGTCAAAAACGCCCTGGCACAGAACGACACAGTCGCCTACCGCGGTCGTCGCTTCTTGGTCTTGGTTATGGCTATGTATCCCGATCTCTATGCCGATCAAGATAAGGATGACGACGATTATCAAGATCAACGCCTGCGTTTTTGTCATGTTTTTTCTTTATCTATCCCTATTCTTCCTCACTGGACCGCCGAGGACGCGCCGACTGAAAACGTCGCCGTGTCGCCGCTTATCTCTGTGAGTTTGATGCCGTAGTTCGGAGTGCTATATGTTTGGCCGACGGAAAGAGTCTGCGGCGTGATCGGAACGACGGCGATCATGCAGCGGATCCGGGGCGGCTTGTCCGACGGGAATGAGTTCCAGCATCCGACCGGCGTGATCTCTATGGTCGCCGAAGACGGGGATAGGTCTTGCAAAGTGAAGTAAAAGCTCTCGTTTCTAACCTCCGCGATGCCGCCCTGCCGTAACGACACGCTTCCGGGCACATCGAGCTCCTTGATGGCGGAAGGAACATCAAGGTCTCCCTGCGGCTCAGTGCTCGCGTAGGCATCCGCCTCCGCTTGTAGCGCGGCGGACAGGACCGAGGGATCAACGGAGGCTCCCGCAAGCGAGACGGTCTTCGCGAGGACGCCGGCGTTGCTCCCTCCCCCGTCGCCGACGACGAGAAAGTCCGTCGTGCTCAAGGGAATGATGCTCGTATCGAAGCGGCGGCCGCTCGGTAACATGATGAGGCCAGACATCGTGGCGTTCGAGATGTCCGCCGTGGTGGTCGCGCCCGAAGTCCCCGAGCTTGTCCCCTCCGGATATGCGACCATCCATTGCCCTGATGCGGGACTATAGAAATATTTCGTCTGAGCGATCGGGCTCGCGTGGCCGTTTTGCTCGTCGGTTATCGTTTGGGCCGCTGAATCGACGACGTAGATCATTACGCCTCCCGGAGAACCGACTTGGAGCGTTTTTACCAGGGTACCTCCGGGAAACAACGCCGTATCCTTCGTGGTTGTCGAGAGGATTTGCCAGGAGCTCGGGTACCAAAAAGCGAAGCCGAGATCCGGATCGGTGTATCGGATCATGCCGTAGGTATCGGCCGTGGGAGCGCCTGTCGGAGAAGATGTTCGCGGGCGAATGAGGAAATACGCTCCACCGCCGACTATGAGCAGCGCGAGCACGACGAGCGCCCACGTCTCGACCTTGCCGAGTTGATTCTTCATATCTTCAATTGTAGCATTCTAGCTGCGTGGTGCTATGTTGGAACCTTTTTAACGTTTTGTCACCCCGATCTTTATGTTCCCGTCGGCAAAATTACCAGCCCGATCAAAAGCTCGTACGGTGATGACATGCGTCCCTATGGGAAGCGAGACGGAGAGCGGCGATGCGGCGGGCAAGAAAACGCCGTCGTCAAATCGGACGTAATAATTTCCTTGCAAACCGCTTGAATTATCTTGGCTTTCGAATGCCAGCCGTATCACCTCGCCCTCGGATACCGCGGTTTTGCTCGCTTTGATGACGGGTTGCAATGGCGGCGTCGTGTCTATCATCACCTTATAATTGGAGACTGCGCCGCTCGTCCCGTTTTTTACCGGCGCGATATGGAAGTAATAGATGCCATCGGTAAGGCCGGAAAAAGAAACCGAGTCCGCGGATGTCGTGCTTGCTCCAACGAGAGAAGAAGCCGTAGGTATGTTGTCAAGTGAATAAAGATAGTGATAGCCGTTAGAGGTTATCCACGTAAAGAGGCCGTCCGGCTCGTTGTACCATCGCGCGCTATTGGGATATGTTGGAGAAAAGACCGGGATCGAGGAAGTGCTATTGTATATCGTCGATTTATCGACAATGCGATAACTGCCATCGGTGGCAAGGCGGAGGACGTCTGTGCCTAATTCATCATTCGCCAATATCCGCGTACTTGTACTGAAATGCAACGTCACCTCTCCTTCCTTAAGAGGCTGTAGGACGAGCGTGAACACGTTCCCGTTTAGTCCGGAAAAGCCCGGGGTCAGAAGGCCGCAAGTCACTCGCACCTCGCCGCGTTTATTATCAATGCTTTTTTCCAGAAACATCGTCGGCGCGCAAAAAGAGTCCGCGGTGATGATATCTACCACCCGGATCCTTGCCGAATCATAAGTCAAATCGACCTGGGCAACATTAATGGCTTCTCCGCCCGTCAATACATCTATCGCTACCTGTTGTTCGGATGATCTGCTCCAGGCGGCGAAGCTCGGGTCGAGCGTCAGAGTAGAATTATAAATCGTGTAAGGCGGTCTTCGGATGGAAAGCGAATGGTTGTAAAGCAGCGAGCTGTCGACAGAAAAGGCCGCGACCAAGACGATGGAAGAACAAATGATCAAGATGATACGCTCTATCGCGTGGCGCTTTTTTGTCGCCCCGCGAGTATGGAAAAAAAAGACAATGAGGACGAAGATGAGGGCGACGATCGAGGAAAAGATCGCGGCCTGCACGGTATAGCCAGCTGGATAAAGGATGAGCATCCCTCCAGGACTTTCATAAAGGCCGTGGAAGACGAGATTTTTTATGAAATACGCCCTCCCTTCTACGATCGCCTCACGGTCAGATTGCCCTTTTTGGACCCAATCGGAGCCCGTGTTGAAATACGCCGCAAGCAGGAGCTTGGTGTTCGGATCCCCGAAGGTCGTTCCGACCACGCCGTCCTGTTTCGAATAGAAGATGAGATTCTCTCCGTCAGTCAAATATCTGCTCTTAAAGGCGCCGGCATAGGCGTCGTCAACCGAGTAGCCGCCGAACACGGCTCCTATCGTCCGGCCATTGTCGATCACTGGGTAGCCGGCGATAACCAAGAGCGAGACTGAGCTGCCGCGCTCTATAGAGATCACGGGTTTCCCTTCCGCCACCCTGCGCCCATAGCTTGTCGCCTGAAATATATAATCTCCGCTACGAGAGGAAGCCGGGGTTTGTGACAGGACTATCCCTCTGTCATCCGTAACAATGATGGTGTCGAGGCGGTGAATGGTTTGCTCGCTCTGTAGCGTTGAGGCGAGATGCGAGATGTCTCTCGTCTCAATGAGCTTCGCAAGACTGGAAGAGGTGGCGATCTCTCCCGCTTGTTGAAACACGTATCGTGAATCGGCATCAAGACCGCGCTGTATTTGCCCGACTGCGCTGTCGAAGAATCTCACTTCGAACCAGTGCGTGACCTGATATGAAAAAAGCGACACTATCGAAAACGCGACGACCGTCGCCGCCATCACGATAAGGATGAATCTTTCTTGTCGTGCGAATTTTATGATCCGGACAAACATCTCGCTTATATGAAGGCCTTGCAATATGCTTTTATAGTATCACAGTATTCGAAATGAGGATTCACTCGGAATCGGTCCAGATTTCGCCCAGTGACTTCTATTCCTCGGGCTCGAACAAACCCCCGTGGCGTGGCTCAAAATATGGTGGTGCTTCGGTCTCCGATACTAAATTTATTTGGCTGGCCGTGTGGTACGAAGTTGGAACTTTTATTTCTTAAGCATCTTCCTCAATTTGTCGATAACAGCCTTCTCCCAATACTTCATCGAGTACCATCTTATTAATGGTCTTGCGACGATACGCAGCCAAGGCCTATGGATAGAGACCTGATACGTATAGTCAATGATGGTTCCCTCTGGGTTCTCGGAAAGCAAGAGTTCTTCATGCCCGGAAGTCCCGAACTTGGGGTTTTCGTTGTCTGAACTGAATCCTCTTCCGGGGATGATCCGAGTCATCATCCTTACTGGGAATAGCCGCCCGAACGACTTCACTCCGGCTTCCATCTCCAGATAATTCTCTTCGCGTTTCGTGACTTTGATCGATTCGGCGACCTTCGGGAAATATAATGGGAACTTCTCAAAATCGGTTATTATCTTGAAGACTTGTTCTCTAGGTGCTTTGACAAGCCATCGGCCGTGGAGAGTGATTTCTTTCATGATTCAAGTATATCAAAAAAATTTGTTAGCTGCGTGGTACGATGTTGGAACCATTATGCCCGATACTCAATCAAAACAGATCTCGTATGGTTTTAGCTGACTTTTGTTGCGATAACTCCTATATATCTTTTATATAATGAATCGGGAAGAAGCGACAATAATAGACTGAATAGATTAATGACTTTCGATATACACCGACGCGTGACACCTTGTTTGGTCACGAACCGAAAATAAAATCTTCCGACATATCCAGAGTAATCGATCCTGCAACCTTTTGCGATCATCACAGATGTGATTGCCTTTAGGTTCATAGATGACAGAACATGGTTCTTAAGGACATCCGGTTCAAATAACTTGTACAAGAAGTAATAGATCGGGGAATTGAGGTTGGGCACATCGATGATTATCTTTCCTCCGGGCTTTAGAAGTTCCAAATGCTTATCCAAGACCTCCTCCAAATCATTGAAGTGCTCGATAAATCCGAACGAGCATACCAGATCGTACTTGATCTGTGATTTAAAATCGAAGATATCTGCTTCATAGAAATGATTATATCTGTATCCCCTGCTCTTGAACCAACCAGATAAAGAATCCGTGCCGTGAAATGAATCGACTCCGTTTAATTCATATCCTTTTTCGCCAAAAACAGCTAAAAATTTTCCTGGGTAGCAACCGATCTCCATGCAATTGGCAGTAATCGTGTCGGGTATTTCTTTCTCGATCCATAGGCGAATCGGGTGATTACGCGGCGCGATCTCGAAAACCGTTTCTTTCCAATGATTACTCCAGTATTCTTCTGTCGAGACTGATTGCATTCTATTGGCTGGCCGTGTGGTACGATGTTGGAACCTTTTTAACAAATCTGGGCTCTTAAATGCGATAATTTCTACTCAATCCTTAAAAAATAACCCTTGCAATTAGGACTCTTGCAATTACATAGAACCCGGACTCCGCCCTTCTCAGTCTGGTTATAATCACAGGTGATTTCTTCACCTAGCATTATGTCCCTTACAGATTTCAGGTGCGGTTGAACCATTGAAATATCTAAAACTGTATTGGGGTCACAGGAATGATTAATCCAATTGAGTACAGCATTATCGTCTACATACAAACCCTTCCCAATGTGGGCAAATCTTGGAGTGGGAACGTTTACAACAGTATCTACAGGAACTATATAAAATACTTCTCCTTTATTGATTGGCCGTTCGGTAAAAATACCCATATTATCTATGGGACTTTTTCTTTTTTTGAGAAATGGGTGATTATTCGGCATATTCTCTTAGCACAGCATCGACAAGAACATTCATTGGATCTATCTTATTGATTGGCAACTCTTTTGACATTAAAGCTACTTCGGAACACCCAAGAATGATGGACTCCGATACTTTTGAGTATTTTCGAGCAAGGTTCTGTGTGAATGTCTCCTGCTTCTTCTTATCAATTCCGAGGTTGTAATTCGATATTGCTCGAGACAAATCTTTTACTTCCGATTCTAATAATTCATTGCATTTAATACCGCTAAACTTATATAAGCCGCTTGCCAATGTATAAGGAGTGCCAAAGACTGTGACAGATTTAACCTGAAGATTATGTAAACATTTTTCAACTTCTGCCCGAAGATTAATTATAGGTACTTTTGTTGCCCGCTGCAGGGTATCGAGGTATACATAAGCAGTGTTGCAAATAATTGCAATGATATCTGAACCACTTTTCTCCAATTGCTTTAAACCATCAACATAAGGAGAGAGAATCTCGTGTGTACCATTATTAAAAATAAGTTCAGGAGCAGAAATGCTGTTTATTATCACATGGGGGTATTCACTATTATCCTTAGGCTTATTTTTCTCAATAAATTTTCTTATCAATTCTAAGTAGAAAAAACCAGTAGACTCAGGCCCTATTCCCCCTAGTAGCCCTATAGTCTTCTTTTTCATACAAAAACTCTACTACATAAACGCGGGTTCGGGAAGTAGTGCTGGCTGCGTGGTACGATGTTGGAACCATAATAACGCAAAAATTGGAATAAACAAAAAGCCGCCCGAATTAGCCGGCTGCGCGGCAAGAAGTGGATGTGTCTTTCGCTCAGTCCTTTTTGTCCTATCCGGACTAGTATAGCCGGGCGAGCGGCTTCTATTTATCGATGATGGATTTCCTGCTAAAATCACCTTGAGAGACAAAGATCAGCGAGGCCTTATGGGAACTAAAAAGATCATCGTCCTATACGCGATCGTCGCCGTCGGCTCGGCATTGGCAGTCGGCTGGATCTTCTCATATGTCGGACGCGGCGCGCCCGGACCGAAGGGCCTCACCACGAGCGTCCTGTTCATCGGCAACAGCCTGACTTATGTCAACGATCTGCCGCAGACTCTCTCCGATATCGCCCGATCGCTCGGCGACACGGCCGAGACCGATATGTACGCTCCGGGTGGTTATACGCTCAAGCAGGACGCACAAGACCCGACGGCTCTGGACAAGATAGCGTCCAGGCCTTGGGATTTCGTAGTCTTGCAAGAGCAGAGCGAGCTGCCCGCTCTTCAAGACTCCCAGGTGGACGACGAGGTGACGCCTTATGCATTGGAGCTCGCGAGCGATGTCCGTCAGGCTGGGCCTGACACCAAGGTCGTATTCTTCGAGACATGGGCTTACAAGGGCGGCGATCCACAGTATTGTGCTTCGACTCCGACCTTGTGCGATTTCGAATCCATGCAAGACCAGCTGTCGAGATCGTACGGCCTCTTGGCGCAAAGGTCCGGCGGGTTGCTGGCCCCGGTCGGCGAAGCGTGGCGATCGGCGCGGGATGCCTATCCTGAGATCGAGCTCTATCAGAGCGACGGCAGGCATCCGTCGGCGGAAGGCACCTACCTCGCGGCCGCTGTGTTCTACATGGTCTTGTTCAAGAAGGACGTCGCCGGCGCGGCATCTTTAGGCATCGACCCGGCACAAGCGAAGATCCTGCAACAGGTCGCGAGACAGGTGGTCTTCAGACAGTGATGGCGCCGATGATCTTTTGTTGGCTGGCTGCGTGGGACGAAGTTGGAACCTTTATTAAAGGATTTTAAAGCCTAAGACGATAAATTCGTCCTGTGAATGAATTTGTCTGGAATAATATTTCTCGAACGTTTTCGTCTTTTCCTCTTCTGATCTATAAACCTCATGTCCGACCCTATTCAGTGGTAATTTTCCAAAAGTCATCCTAGACTTCTCGATAATCGTTGCGGTGGCAACATTCTTTCCATCGTTCTCAGCCAGAATCACTGTATCGCCTACTGAAATAAAATCATATTTATTTCCGAGACGATAGGTCAGTGTCTTGCTTCCGTTTTTAATAAGCGGTATCAATTCTGGCGCGAATTTGATTACTGCTGGTGGGTTCATATTACTTGCTGGCTGCGTGGTACGATGTTGGAACAAAATTATTCAGTCTTCTTAGCTATTACATTGATTGTATGGCTAATTCCCGGCCGTAACAGTCCTCTGTTGGGTACTGCGGGCTGACAGTCTAAGTCGATTATCTCTAGGCCGCTGTTGGAATAGAGCCTACGAAGCTCTTCTTCAGTATATTGAACATTTCTAAAAGAATCTCCCTCAGCTGCCCACACGGCACAAAATATCCCGTCCGACTTGAGTGAGTGGTTTAAACCATCGAGAAGCGTGCGGACAGTCTTTTTGGGGTTGAAGGCAATCGATTTTCCGTATATGAAATCAAACGTGTCAGTAGGAGGAAGAAACTCATCGAACGGTTTCACTACTCGTTCTAGTCGCTGGTCGTTTCTGCCGACCGGTCCATCGTCAAGCAGAGCGGGACTGATGTCTACGTCCACCACTCGAGAGAATTTCTCGACCTCAATCAAGTATTTTGATTGAACTAAAGATGCGTCTCCCAAAATAAGTGCGTTGTTTCTGTGACCATTTGTATACGATAAAGCCTTCTTCATGGGTTCATGAATCTTATTGCTTTTCCTCTCTGTAAGTATGGCTTCTCGCCAAGTATCCATTTTGTAAATCTATTTGCTGGCTGCGTGGTACGATGTTGGAACCATTATGAAACGAGAACTGGAAGAATGTCTACAGAGTCATATTGTGCTTGACAGATTCTCGGCTGCTATTATAGACTCTTCCTGCTGTTCTTTTCGGGGTTGAGCGAGCTCCAAGACTGGCGACTGGTAAATTTTGGAGAAGGGCCGAATGGCGCCTACCTACATGTTTTTCGCACCGCATGCTATCAGAGGCTAAGCGGCCAGTGATTACAACATGGTGTCAGTGGAAACCGCAGCAAGGTACTCGGCTTTCTGACTTCTCCATCGGCTAGTCCGATAAACTCGATTCTCGATCTAATAGCCTACAGGGGATATGTCCCCCTCTGACCCTCCGGTGCTGCGGCACGGGGGGTCTTGTTTTTACCTCTCCAAAGCTGGCTGCGTGGTACGGTGTTGGAACCTTTTTGATGAGTTTAGGCCACTAAATAAAAGGGCGCCGCCTTACGGTAGCGCCTAAGCCCGGAAAGAATCAGATTCCCTGTAAACAGCCAATCATGTCCTGCGACTGCCGTTGTAATCATTTCCCTTCTCAATGGGCCGCGAGATGTTTGCGGAGTTCCATTGGTGCTACTCCGTGGGCTGAGAGGAAAAGTTCGGCATCGTGACCTGTTAAGGTTTCAATCTTCCCGACTTCGTCAGGAGTCAGCGGAATGGATAGGACGTTTGCATAGCCGAGCCGTCCATGGTTCGATCTGTTACAGTAAACGTCTTCAACCAGGGCCTGTTTCTGGTCTGAGGACATCAGCTGCCACTCCCGTAGTTGTGGGAAGCCGCAGGGTCCGATAAAAGGCAGGCCACATTTACGACAGATCTCGTGGCAATAAGCCACTTCACTGCCGCAGTTTGTACAACGAGAGCCGCTGCAACCGACTGAGTCATCCGGGATCTGCGCTGCGAACTTGAAACTTTCGCCGATGCTAAAGGTTCGATCACCTTGCGAGGTGTTCATTGACTGTCTCTTTCTTCAATATATTTTGTTTTGCTGATTAGACTATCAATCAGCGTGTGCATATTCAATTCGAACATTAGAGGGATAAGCTCTTATTGTCAAGGTTAATAGGGTTGGCTGGCTGCGTGGTACGATGTTGGAACCTTTTTAACTAGCGAAGTAACGTTTTAACCCTTTCTGATACGCTTCATTGAAAAGTCTGTCCAATAAAGGGCTAATGCCTTTACATCCATCTGCGATGAGTTTTGCTCCTTTAATGTACTGAGCACATTCCTCAAAAGTCATATCGCTTGTCGGATCAGTTGCAAGAAATCTGACGTTGGAAGTCTGGTCTGCGATTTTTATTCTACGGACACTCTCGCTTTCACTGCGCACTCGTTCTGCCTGTTTACGCTTCCTCTCTGCAAGAGGCAAGCCTTTGAACTCGTCCAAATCGGTAAGACCGTGGACGATGTCCGCGACTTTTTTACCGAAATTTGTTTCAACATCTTTTAAACTAGTGTGAGTATCTTCTATGCTGTCGTGAAGCCAGGCCGCGGTGATTTCTTCGTCGCTACCTCCGGATGCCCATACCAAATCTGCCACCTCTTGTATGTGGACGATTTGAGGTCTTTTTACCCCCGCGACTGTAATGGCAAATATCGGCTCGTGTGCATTGCGAGCAAATTCTTGAGCTCGAGAAACAATATTCTTGTCCATCATAAATTTGATTTGCTGGCTGCGTGGTATGGATGTTGGAACCTTTTTGACGAATAATAGCCCTATATCGTGATACTAGGTTTTGCTACTATCCTTCTCCGGATGAGCAATATAGATACACACACGACATTTGTGATAACAAGGCTCGCAACATATAAGGTTGTAGTAACAGTATAGCTCCCAATAGCAAGAAGGTTCAGTAAATTTGAAACGGCACTTAGTACATACAACGAGACTGTCTCGCTTTGTGGGTCAAAGTAGCCTTTTCTGTATGTCGGGATAAATCCAACAAAATCGATAGCTGTGACCAAGATCACTGAATACAATGGATCTTTCAGAAAAACCCAGACGAGAATCGCACAAATCGCCCCTAAGAGGCAAAAGGTATCGAAAGTCGTAATATTTTTCGTTCCGTATTTGAAAGAAAGAAAAAATATGAATATGCAAAACAAAGACCCGATTCCCAAACCAAGCGCTCCCCAACCTGCGTGTCCCACAATCATGGCAAGCACTCCGGTGGTCTGCAAAATACTCCAAATAAGCCAGGAATAAATATGAGGCTTGGTTTTTTGCGCAAAAATATCCTTCAGATACGGCAGGAATGATATTACTGCCAAGATCATGGCTAAGAGACCGAAAATGATTTTATAATTCATAACATTTTACGAAAACTGTTTGCTGCGGGGCTTGGACTCGAACCAAGATAAACGGATTCAGAGTCCGTTGTCCTACCATTAGACGACCCCGCAATGTAAAAGAAAAAGCCTCGCGGCCCTTAGAGAATAGCGCAGAAACCGTCATCCTTCAAGGACTTTCGGCGGATGACCTTTTGCCCGCTCTTTGGCCGCCTTTATGAACTCGGTGAACAGGGGATGTGGCATCAGGGGCCGGGCCAGGAATTCCGGGTGGAACTGGGTGCCGAGGAAGAAGGGGTGCTCGCGGCGCGGCAGTTCGGCGATCTCCATGAGGATGCCGTCCGGCGAGCGGCCGGAGAAGACCAGGCCGCCTTTCTCGAGCTTCTCGATATATTTCGGGTTGACTTCGTAGCGATGGCGGTGGCGCTCCTTGATGAGAGTCGTCAGCTTGGGAAGCTTCTTGCCGGCGAAATATGAATAGGCCTCCTGGGCGATCGTGCCCTTCGCGAGCTTGGCCGGATAGAGGCCGAGGCGCATGGTCCCGCCATAGCGGCCTTCGGCGATCTTCTTCTTCTGGTCGGGCATGACGTCGATGACTGGATGCGGAGACCGGGGGTCGATCTCCGCGGTATGAGCTCCTGCGAGGCCCAGGACGTCCCGGGCGAATTCGACGGTCATGAGCTGCATGCCGTAGCAGAGGCCAAGACACGGGATTTTGTTCTCCCGGGCGTAATGGATGACGGCAAGCTTCCCTTCCACACCCGTCTCGCCGAAGCCGCCAGGCACGATGATGCCATCAAGATCGTCGAGGGAGGCGAAGGGAGCTTTCGTCTCCGGTTCGAAATCGCGGGCGTTGATCGTATGGATGGCTACCCTTGCGCCGCTTTCGTAAGCCGAGAATTTCACGGCTTCCAGCACAGAAATGTACGAGTCAGACAAGATGAAATCGCCGGTATTGAAATATTTGCCGACTACGCCAATCCGGACCTCGCGTTTGCCGCGGTCCTTGATGCCGCGGGCCACTCGCTTCCAGGCCGTGAAGGCCTCGCCGGTCCGGCGGGGCGGAAGGGATAGGGCTTCGAGGATGATCTCGGCCAAGCGGTCATGCTCGAAATTGACCGGCACATCGTAAATGCTCTCGATGTCCGGAGCCGAGATGACGCGTTCGGCCGGGATGTTGCAGGCCGCGGCGATCTTCTCCTTGCGTTTCCGGTCGAGAGGGATCTCGGCCCGGCCGATCACGATGTCCGTCGTCACGCCGTAAGAAGCCAGCTGGTGGACGGCGTTCTGGGTCGGCCGTGTCTTCATCTCGCCCAGCTTCGAAGGCACCGGCAGATAGGAGACCATGATGAAGACGACGTCGTCCGGATGGCGGATCTTCAAGGTCCGGGCGGCCTCGATGAACATGACGTTCTGGTAGTCGCCGACCGTGCCGCCGATCTCGATGATGGAGATGTCCGACTTGCTCGCTCTCCCGGCGCGCTCGAAGCGGCCGATGATCTCGTCGCGGATGTGCGGGATGGCTTCGACGCACCGGCCGCCGTAGCCTAGAGCGCGCTCCTTCTCGATGACGTGCCTGTAGACCATGCCGGAGGTGATGTAGTCAGCCTCGGAGAGGTCGCGGTTCAGGAAGCGCTCGTAATTGCCCATATCCTGGTCGGTCTCCAGGCCGGAATCCAAGACGAAGACTTCGCCGTGCTCGGTCGGATTCATGGTGCCGGCATCCACGTTCAGGTACGGATCGACCTTGACCAGGTTGACTTTGAGGCCCTTCCCCGAGAGGAGCATGCCGATCGATGAAGTGGCGATGCCCTTGCCGACTCCGGACATCACCCCGCCGATGACGAAGATGTATTTATGGTGCTGTCTTGGCTTCGGACGGCTGGCGGGAGATTTCATGCCGTCCATTGTATCAGACTTTCAGATACCTCCTGGCTGCGATATAGCTCGATAGGCCGGAGACCAAGATGCCCGTTCCCATGATCACCACGAATAATTGCGAGAAGTTCTTGACGAAATAGCTCGAGAACAGGTCGATGGCGAAGGAGAAGTTGGCCGCCACGTCCACGCCGAAGAGCCGCAGGACGAGGATATCGCTCCAGTAAGCCGCCGCCGCCATGAGGACGAGGGTTATGAGGCCGGCGGCTATGCCGTACATCACGCCGGCGACGACCAAGGGACCGCGCACGTAGACGTTCGAGGCGCCGACCAATTTCATGACGGCGATCTCGTCCCTGGCCGTGTAAGTGATGAGCCTCGCGGTGTTCCAGACCACGATGATCGCCGCCAGGCCGAGGATGAGGGCAATGACGGCACCGCCCTCCTCGACGGCGGGAATGATCCTGCTCAAGCGGTCGATGACGAGCTTGTTCTCCTGGTAGTTGATCTTGTCGATGATCGGCGTGCTGGAAGCGTCGACCGGAGCCTTGTTCTCCAGGTAATTGGCGATGCCGCCGTATTCTCCGGGATCTTTGGCCTTTATGTTGAGCGAGGCCGGGAAAGGATTCGAGCCTAGCTCCTCGAGGCCCTGCATGATGAGAGTGTTGTCCTGCCACTTGGTCTGGAAGGCGGCAAGAGCTTGGTCGCGGGAAGTATAAGTCGTCGAAGCCACTTCCGGCAGGAGGTTCACTTCCTTTTGGAGGGCCAGGATGTCGGGTTCCGGCGCGGAGAGGGAGAAATAGACGTTGATGTCGACCTGGTTCTTGACCGTGTCGACGAGCGAGCGGCCGAAAGCCCCGGCGTACAGGAGGCCGCCTAGGGCAAGGAGCGACAGGGTGATGACGATGATGGCGGCGAAAGACAGGAAGCCGTTCCGCCAGAAATTGACGAAGCCGGTCCTGGCGATGCGCTTGAAGGTAGTGAAAACCATCAACTTTATTATAGCATGGCAGGAACGTGCGATTCGAGGGAAATTCAAAGAACGAAGCGGGATAGCCTATCAGTCCGCTTGATCGGTTGGTAAGTGAATTTCTCGAGGAGCGCACACTCCTGCCATGCCCTACAAAAAATTCAAATGACGTACTTGCCGCTTTTGTCGTCCCGGATGATCTTACCCTTCTCCATGGTGATGATGCGCCCGCCGACGGCGTCCACCACGCCCTTGTTGTGAGTGGTGAGGAGGACTGTCGTGCCGAGCTCGTTTATCTTGCGGAGGATGCGGATGATCTCGTAGGTGTTGGCCGGGTCGAGGTTCCCCGTCGGCTCGTCCGCCACCACCACGTCGGGCTGGGTGACGATGGCTCTCGCTATGGCCACCCTCTGGCGCTCGCCGCCGGAGAGCTCGAGCGGGAAATTCCAGATCTTGTGGCCGATGTCGACCAATTCTAGGACGTGCGGCACGTCGGCCGCGATCTCGCCGTCGGTCCTACCGGCCGCTTCCATGGCAAAAGCGATATTCTCATAGACGGTCTTATTCGGTATCAGGCGATAGTCCTGGAAGACCGTGCCGATGCGGCGGCGAAGCCGGCTCATGTCCTTCTTGTTCATGCGGTGGATGTCGGCTGATTCGAAAAAGATGGCCCCTTCGGTCGGCCGGTCTTCGGCTATGAGGAGCTTCATGAGAGTCGTCTTGCCGGCGCCGGACGGGCCCACGATTGTCACGAATTCCTTGGGTTCCACCCCGAAGCTGACACCTTCAAGGGCCACGGTCTTGTCCGGATATATCTTCGTCACTTTGTCGTAATAAATCATATTTTGATTATAACACGGGAGGAGCTCGGGAATGTGCGCTCCTCGAGAAATTCACTTACCAACCGATCAAGCGGACTGATAGACTATCCCGCTTCGTTCTTTGAATTTCTCTCGAATCGCACATTCCCGAGCTCCTTGGCTGCTTATAACGATTTCTCGGCCTCGATGAACTCTTCGAGCTCGCCGTTCAAGACCTTGTCGACTTGAGCGGTCTCCACGCCAGTTCTGTGGTCCTTGACCATCTTATAGGGATGCAGGACATACGAGCGGATCTGGTTGCCCCATTCGATGGAAGTGGTGGCTGAGATCTGCATGCCCTTTTCCTTGGCCATCCGCTCGTCTTCCATGCGCTTCCAGAGCTTGCCGCGGAGGATCTCCAGGGCCTTCTCGCGATTCTGGGCCTGCGAACGCTCGGAAGTGACGTGGATGGATATGCCTGTCGGCTTGTGGATGAGGCGCACGGCCGTCTCGCGCTTGTTGACGTTCTGGCCGCCTGGGCCACCGGACTTGGCGATGGACACTTCCAGGTCGGCTTCCGAAATGACCACGTCGCTCTCGGAGGCTTTCTCGAATCTCGGCAGGATCTCGACGAGCGAGAACGAGGTATGGCGCTTCTTGTTGGCGTCGAAGGGCGAGATGCGGACCAGCCGGTGCACGCCCGATTCGTTCTTCAGGGTGCCGTACGCGTCCTTGCCGGATATCTCGACAGTGACGTTCCGGAAGCCGCCGTGGTCGTTCTCGTTCGAGTGGATGACGGACCAACCCCAGTCCTTGTTCATGGCGAACTTCCGATACATGGAAAGGAGCATGGCCGAGAAGTCTTCGGCATCGTCGCCGCCGGCGCCGGATAGGATGGAGAGGATGGCATCGCCCCTGTCGTACTTGCCGACGCCTTCGAGCTTGGCTTTCAATCCCTGCAACTCTTTCACCTTGGCTTGAGCCTTGTTCTTGTCGGCCCAAAAATCGGCCGAAGCCATGGCGGCCTCGAGCTCGGCTATCCTGGCGCTCAATTTGTCTTTCTCTTCTTTCATTGGAAATATCGTATGATCAAGCTCGAATCCACTTTATCAGAAATTTCTCAAACCTACTAGGCAGACCACGCCCCGAGAATCGCCACCAGGCGTCAGACACTTGACTTTTTCTTATAAATTGTGTATTATTGTAGAAGATTATGGTGAATTTCAATCTAGAAAACTGCTCTTAAACAACTGAAGAAAAGGAGAGAACAACCCATGAAAACCATCGGAAGGTCGATTTTGAACGTCCTGTCGTTCGTCGTGGCCATAGCCGCTACGCACGCCGCGGAGTATCCGAAACCGACGGGCTACGTGAATGACTTTGCCCGTCTGCTGTCTCACGACACGGCTGGCTCGTTGAACCAAGAACTGATCGTCTTCGAGAAGAAGACTACGATCGAGATCGCTGTCGTAACTGTCAGCTCTCTTAACGGCGAGAGCATCGAGAACTATACAAGAGAGCTCGCAAACGCCTGGGGCGTCGGGAAGCGCGGCCAGAACAACGGCGTCGTATTCCTTATCGCCCCGAACGAACGCAAGATGCGGATCGAGACCGCTTCCGGCGCTCGTTTGATCCTTACGGATAGTCAGGCCGACGCGATCAGGGACGAGACGGTCCTGCCCCGCTTCAAGGCAGGCGATATGCCCGGAGGAATCATTGATGGTACGCATGCGATCATGCGCGCCCTCGATGCGGCTTCTTCGGCTGCGGCTGAGGCGATCCCGATCTCACAATCTGAGAATCTGTATCAGTGGACAGCCGAGGATACAAAAATCTTGGAATACGGCACTGGAGGCATCGTCGGCGCCATTGTTCTGTCTTTTCTCATCGTGCCACCGATCTGGCGTTCGAAGGCGCGCAAATACGTGCTGAAAAACAAGGCCGGGCTCGCGGAACAGCTGACAGAAGCGGAAAAAACGGCGGCAAACCCGGACGTGAAAGCGGGAACTCGCAAGAAACTCGCCGAGCTGAAGGAGAATTTTTCTCCGATCTATCGTCTGACTATTAACGACAGGCATGTCGATTGGGTCGAGGCTCGCGAAAAGCTCGATTCGCTCGGCTATCCGCTCTCCGACATTGTCGTGACGATGAAAGATGAGATCGCTTTCGCCGAAAAGGCGCGGAGAGAAGGCCCGAAGTTGATGAAGAAGATCCCAAGCATGATCGAAGCGGCCCAAAAGAAGCTCGCCGAAGGCAAGCCGTCCAAGGAAGCCGTGAGACATCTTGAGGAAGCTCGGGCACAATATGCGCAAGCGCAAGGCCGGAGTTCAGAAATGACCGTAACCGACTGGGTCATCCTCTATCTGATCTTGACCAACGCGCAGTCGAGCTGCGCGAGTGCCGAGTCTGCTCATGAGTACGCGAACACCGATCATCCTCGCAGCTCTGACTCCTCGTTCAGTTCCAGCAGTTCCTCCGGATTCGGCGACGCCGGCGGGTTCGGCGGAGGAGGCTTCGGCATCGGCGGTGGCGGTACCACTGGCGGTTGGTAGTCCCCTGTTCAATGTTCAAGGCTCTTGGCGGTCATCCGACCTCCAAGAGCCTTTTTATTTTTCTGGAGCCGAAGGCCGGGATCGAACCGGCGACCCACGCTTTACGAAAGCGTTGCTCTACCGACTGAGCTACTTCGGCGGAACGGGAATAGTCGTTTCCCTTCCGGGAGCCGATGGCCAGAATTGAACTGGCGACCTACCCCTTACCATGGGGTTGCTCTACCAACTGAGCTACATCGGCGGGAAAGAACTGCGCGGCCGACGGGATTTGAACCCGCGATCTATCCCGTGACAGGGGATCGTGTTAGCCAGGCTACACCACGGCCGCATCGCGACAGGCCTTAATGTATCAGAAAAAGGCCTGGAATCAAAGGGTGTCGGGGGGCGGAATCGAACCGCCGACCTAGGGCTTATGAGTCCCTCGCTCTAACCGTCTGAGCTACCCCGACGATAGGCATACAATAAAGGAAAAAACGCCCGGGCGCAATCTCGCTCCGCGGCCGGGACCGGGGCATCCGCGCCCGCTCACTCGACAGTCACCGATTTGGCCAGATTGCGCGGCCGGTCCGCGTTGAGCCCCATACTGGAGGCAAAGTAATAGGCGAAGAGCTGCAATGGCACGACGGCCAGGATGGGCGTGAGCATCTCCAGGGTCTTCGGTATGTATACGACATCGTCGGCCAGAGACTTAATCTTTAGATCGCCTTCGGTGGCGATGGCTATGACTTTGCCTTGTCTGGCCTTGATCTCCTGGATGTTAGAAAGCATCTTGTCGTAGACGCTGTCGGACGGAGCGATGGCGACGGTGGGGAAATCCCTGTCTATCATGGCCAGCGGGCCGTGCTTCATCTCTCCGGCGCCGTAGCCCTCGGCGTGGATATAAGCTATCTCCTTGAGCTTCAGAGCGCCTTCGAAGGCGATCGGGTAGTTATATTTCCGGCCGATGTAGAGAAAATCCCCGTAGCCGCGGTACTTGTCCGCCAGAGCGCGGATGGAATCTCTGGCGACGAGGATGCTCCTCACCTTTTCCGGCAGGGCCTTGAGCTCCGCGGCCATCCTCTTCCCCGTGACGAGCGACATCTGTCTTTGACGGCCGAGAAAAACGGTCAGGAGCGCCAGGGCCGCGACCTGAGATATGAAAGCCTTGGTCGAAGCCACGCCGATCTCCGGCCCGGCGTGATTGTAGATGCCGGCGTCCGTCTCCCGGGCGATAGTCGAGCCGACGGCATTCACGATGCCTAAGGTCAGGGCGCCCTTCCTTTTGGCTTCGCGGATGGCCTCGAGCGTGTCGGCTGTCTCTCCCGATTGGGAGATCGCCAGGAGGATGGTATTCCCGTCGATCACCGGCTTCCTGTACCTGAACTCAGAACCGATCTCGACTTCGACCGGGATGCCCGCGTATTCCTCGAGCATGTATTCTCCGACCATGCCGGCGTAATAAGCCGTGCCGCATCCCACGATGATGATGCGCTCTACTGACCTCAATCTTTCGGCTACGTCCTCGAGGCCGCCGAGCTTGGCCAGGCCTTCTGCCTGGATGAGCCTGCCTCGGAGCGTGTTTTCGATCACTTCCGGCCCTTCCATGATCTCCTTCTCCATGAAGCGCTCGAAGCCGCCCTTTTGGGCTTGGTCGATGCCCCAATCGACCGTGTCGACCGGCCGTTCCACCGGCTCGTGGCCGAGGGTGTAGATACGATGCGACGAGGGCGTAATGACTGCCACGTCGCCGTCGTGGAGATAGACGACGTCTTTGGTATGCCGGAGGACCGGGGACGGGTCAGAGGCGACGAGATTCTCGCCCTTGCCCAATCCAAGGACGACCGGGGCTCCCATCCTGGCGGCGACGATCTTCTTCGGTTCCGTTTTGAGCGATACCGCCAGACCGTATGTGCCGCGGACCTCCTTCAGGGCGCTTATGACGGCGCACTCGAAGTCGCGGCCGGCTGCGAGGCGCGATTCTATGAGATGGGCCAAAACTTCGGTATCGGTCTCCGATCTGAATAAATGCCCTTGTGAGATAAGCTTGTCTTTCAATTCCCTGAAATTCTCGATGATGCCATTATGGACGACCCAGACTGCTCCGGCGCAATCGGAGTGGGGATGGGCGTTAGTCTCGGTCGGTTCCCCATGAGTGGCCCAGCGCAGATGGGCGATGCCGCTTGTGCCCTGCATATCCCGCGGCATCTTGGACCGGAGCTTTTCGACGGGGCCGGCCGACTTCACGGCGCCAGAGGCCGGCAGGAAGACGCCGGCGGAATCGTAGCCGCGGTATTCGAGAGACGCTAATCCCTCGAGAAGGATCGGTGCGGCCCTTTTGCGCCCGGTATAAGCGAAGATCCCGCACATATATACCATTATAACCTCGGAAGGTGCCGGAATGTCATCACAAAAAGCCCCATCCTCTAGGAACGGGGCGCGGAAGGATCGTAGGATCAGGCGGCCGTGAAGTCGATGCGGAATTCGAGGCCATGATCCTTGAAGCCGAGCCTCCGGTAAAGCTCGTGGACCTTCGGCCGTGAATGCCTGCTGGTAGCGATGAGCTTGTAGCATCCTTCGCTCTTGGCCCTGGCGACGACCTGGCGCACCAGGCCGGTGCCGAGGCCCTTGCCGCGGAAGCCCTCGTCGACCCAGACGTCTTCCATGAGTCCGAACGGCTGCTCATGCAGGCCGTTCGGGAGGAGATAAAGATAGGCTCTGGCTACTTCTCTTTCTCCGTCTTCGACCGAGAATCTGATCCCCCGGCCCTTGATCTCTGACGATTCCGTTATCATCGGCGGCTCCTTGGTTACAGGTTACGTTCGGACATCGACGATCTCGATATCCCTCTATCGGATGCAACCTGGTCACGGCCTTTTAAGTCACACGGCTCGCCTGATTCAGATGTAGTAGAACTCCTCGAAGACCTTGCGATAGTGCTGGATGGCCTCGTTGGCTTCATGATGGGTCAGCTCGAAGGCGGAGCCGTCGTGGGCGATCTGGTTCCTGACTTTGTGGGCTTCCCAGGCGCTGTCTATGCTCTTGAATTCGCCGGGCTGGACGCGCTTCAGCTTCTCGCCCACGCCATCGCCCTGATAGCCGAGGCCTTTCAGGATGTCGTCCAGCATGGTGTCGGCTTCCAGGATGGCCTGTTTCCAGTCGTTCTGATTCTCCGAGTTGAGGAGGGCCGTCGCTTTCTCCCAGCGAGTGGACAGCTCGCGGTCGCCCTCTCCCTTGACCTCCTCGAAGGCCGGCTCGACCTTGAGGTCGTGCTTCTCGGCTTCTTTCTTGCGGATGATCTTCAAGCCCTCGACGCAATAGATGATGCCGACGAGGAAGAACAGGGAGACCGGTATGGACAGAGCGACCAGGAAGTTAACGGTAGCCGTGGCCACGGCCCTTATCCCCGGCCAGTAGGCCCCCAGAGGGCCGGTCGCGGGCGAGAGAAGCTTGTCGAAATACGCAGAGATCGCCGGCCAGGCGGCCACGAGAAAGCCGAGGAGCAGGATCACCCCGATCGCCTCGAAAAACGTTTTTTCTTCTTTCTTTTTGTCGCCCATGGTGGGAGCGCCCTACCGCGACATTATATCACTCGCCGAGGAATTCCTTGCCGACCTCGAAGATGGTCTTTTCGTCGCCGTGGCGAGCGGTCAATTGCAGGCCGAGCGGCAGGGACTTCCCTTCTTTTTCGGCCGTGCCGCAAGGGATGGAGATGGCCGGCATGCCGGTCAGATCGGCCGTGACGGTGAAGATGTCTTCGAGGTACATGGCCAGCGGGTCATCCGCTTTTTCGCCGATCTTGAAGGCCGGCCCGGGCGTCGTAGGCGTGGCGACGAGGTCCACGGCCTCGAAGGCTTTCAGGAAATCGTCGGTTATCATGCGGCGCACGGCATTGGCGCGGTTATAGTAGGCGTCGTAATAGCCGGAGGAGAGCACGTAGGTGCCGAGGAGGACGCGGCGGATGACTTCCCGGCCGAAGCCGGCCCGGCGGGTCTTGAAATAATCGTCGATGACATCCTTGCCGTCCACGTGCAGGCCGTATTTGACGCCGTCGAAGCGGGCCATGTTGGCCGAGACTTCGGCCGGGACGATGATGTAGTAGACCGGCAGGGCGTAAGAGACGTTCGGGAGACGGACATCGACTACTTCATATCCATGATTTTTGAAATATCCGAGACTGGATTGAAATGCGATCGAAACTTCTTTGCTCATCCCGGAGACGGTGGACTCAAGGAATTCAGCGGGCACTCCGATCACCGGCTTCCTCTTGCCGATGCGCCTGGCAGGGTAAGTCGAATCGTCGATGGTCGTGCCGTCTTTCGGATCCTTGCCGTGGATGGCGTCGAAGACGATCTCGCAATCAGAGACCGTCCTGCCGATCGGACCGACCTGATCCAAGGACGAGCCCATGGCCATGAGGCCGTACCGAGAGACCGCGCCGTAGGTCGGCTTCAATCCGACCACGCCGCAGAAAGAGGCTGGCTGGCGGATGGAGCCGCCGGTGTCGGAGCCGAGGGCGAAGAGAGCGCCGTCCATGGCCACGGCCGCGGCAGAACCGCCCGACGAGCCGCCGGGCACCCTGGAGAGGTCGCGCGGGTTGTGCGTCACGCCGAAGGCGGAGTTCTCGGTCGAAGCGCCCATGGCGAATTCGTCCATGTTGGTGCGGCCGAGGAAGACGGCGCCTTCTCGGGCCAGCCTCAGGGTAGCCGTGGCGTAATACGTCGCGTGGTAACCTTCCAGGATCTTGGAAGCAGCGCTCGCGACGTGGTCCTTGACGAGAAGATTGTCCTTGATAGCGCATGGGATGCCGGAGAGCGGCGTCGCCGTGCCGTCTTCGAATCGTTTGTCGGCGGCTTTGGCGGCGTCCAACGCGTCGCTGAAGACTTCCAGGTAGGCGTTGACGTCATTGTTCTTCTCAGAGATACGGTCGAGATAGGCCCTGGTCAAATCGACGGACGAGAAATCGCCTCTTTTAAGGTGTTCGTGCGCCTTCTTTATGGTCAAGCCTTGCAGGTCTATCTTCATGGGCATCGGAGAGTTTCAGTCTTGGGCGATGATCTTCTTGACGGCGATAAAATCGCCTTCCCTGTCGGGGGCTTCGTCGAGCAATCTTTCCCTATCCTCCGGAGAGGAGCTCCGTACGGCATCGGGCCTCATGGCGTTCCTCACCGCCCCGACCCGGCCTTCGACATCCATTTTCACGTCTACCTTCTTGAGCTGATCGACATAGCCGAGAATGGAGTCGAACTCCTTCACGAGCGACTTCTTATCGCTTTCCGAAAGCTCGATGCGGGCCAGCCGGGCCAGATGTTCCAGTTCTTCGGAGGTGATCATGGAAGTGAGTCTATCAGTTAAGGGGCGCCCCTTCAATCAGCCGATCATCTCCAGGAACCCGGCCTCATCGAGGATCTCGACGCCAAGTCGGCGCGCTTCGTCGAGCTTCGAGCCGGCGTCGTTCCCCGCTACCACGAAAGAGGTCTTCTTCGAGACCGAACTCGAGACGTCGCCGCCCCTGTCGCGCACCATCTTCTGGGCTGCTTCCCTTTCCAGGGTCGGCAAAGAGCCCGTGAAGACGAAGGATCGGCCTTCAAGCTTCCCTGAGCCGCCCGACACGGCCGCATCCGGGACGATCTCGACCTGTTTCAGAAGGCTCTTGACCAGATCGCGATTGTCCTCGTCGGCGAACCAGCCGGAGAGCGATCGAGCGACCACTTCTCCGACTCCATAGATGGATTCGAAATCTTCGCCCGAGGCCGTTTGAATCTTTTTGATGGACTTGAAATGCCTGGCGACGTCGTAGGCCGTCTCCTCGCCGACTTGGGGGATGGAGAGCGACGCCAAGAACCGGGGCAGCGTCACTTTCCTGGCCTTTTCGATGGCTTTCAGGAGATTGTCGGCGGAAAGCTCGGCGAAGCGGGGCAGATTGAGGAGGTCGCCCTTCTTCAGGGTGAAGATGTCGGCGAAAGTCGAGATGAGCCCGGCTTCGATCAACTGATCCAGGGTCTGCGGGCCCAGACCCTCTATGTCGAAACACTTCTTGGACGTGAAGTAATGGAACCTGCGCTTCTCCTGTTCGAACGAGCTCTTGTTGACGCAGCGCCAGGCGGCTTCGCCGGGGACGCGCTCGATCGCCCCGTTCCCCCCGCAGGCCGGGATGCGCGTCGGCCATTTGAAGGGCTTAGAATCCGCGGGCCGGAGCTCCTTCACCACCGAGACGATGTCGGGGATGACGTCGCCGGATTTCTGGAGGACGACGGTATCGCCGAGCCGGACGTCGAGGCGCTTGATCTCGTCCTCATTGTGCAGGGTGGCGCGCGAGACCGTCGAGCCGGCGATCGTGACCGGCCTCATGACCGCGACCGGCGTGATCACTCCCGTCCGGCCTATCTGGAATACGATGTTCTCTAGCACGGTTGTCACCTGCTCGGCCGGGAATTTGTAGGCCACGCCCCAGCGCGGGGACTTGCCGGTATAGCCTAGTGCTTCCTGGATCCGGCGCGAGTCGATCTTGATGACGATGCCGTCTAGGCCGTATTCGAGGTCGTGGCGCTTCCCGGTCCAGGTCTCATAGAAGGCCTGGACCTCCTCGAGGCTCCGGCAGATCTTGGTGTGGGGTTCCGTCCAGAAGCCCAGCTTGCCGAGAAGGCGGAGCTCCAAGGACTGCGTCTCCGGCATTTTGGAATCGATGCGGTCTATGTCATAGATGAAGGCGTTCAGGGCCCGTGAAGCCGTGACCTTGGGATCGAGCTGGCGCAAGGAGCCGGCGGCCAGATTCCTGGTATTGGCGTAGGGCGGCTCCCCGGAGCGGGCGCGCTCGGCGTTTATGCGCTCTAGGTCGCTCTTAGCCATCCAGATCTCTCCGACGGCGATGAGATCCGCCGGTTCGGCGAGGCTCTTCGGGACGGCCTTGACGGTCATGACGTTCGCGGTCACGTCCTCGCCTACGGCGCCGTCGCCCCTGGTGGCAGCCTGCTTTAGGGCGCCTTTTTCGTAGGTCAAGACCACCTTGAGGCCGTCGATCTTCAGCTCGCAGCAATATTCTAGCCTTTCGTTTTCCACTTCCGCCTTGCGCATGAGATTCCTGACGCGCTCGTCCCATTTGCGGAGCTCCTCGCGGTCGAAGACGTCGTCGAAAGACCATTGCGGCACGGCATGCCTGACTTTGGAGAATTCTTTGAGAGGGGCGCCTCCTACCTTAGCCGCGGGGCTCTCGGGGCTCCGGAGCTCCGGGTATCTCCGCTCTATGGCCTCTAGCTCCCTCATCAGCGAATCATACGCCTCATCGGATATCTCCGGCTTATCCAGAGTATGGTACAGGCGGCGGTGCTTCTCTATGGCCTCCTTGAGCCTCTCCAGGCGGCTTATGACGTCTTTCGGCGTGGCGGCTTTCATGTCCTCGGTCACCAAAGGCCGATCTCAGAGAGCCGAAGGGCGCGTTCGACCGTCTCTGGATTAGTCGAGTCCGGGGCCGGCGGAGAAGCCGAAGTACAGATATTGTAGCCGCGGGAATCGACGATGGTCATAGCCTGGTTATTGGACGTGCTCCAGCCGGTGGTGATGGTTATGGAGGCGCATTCGCGGATCGTCACGCTATTCACCGTGTAGGTCAAGGGGATGAAGACGGTCCATTGCACTTTCTGGGTGAGGTCGCTGTTCAAGCTCGGCGGGGAGATGGTCGGCGAGCTGACCTGCGTCATGCTGCTCGAGCTGCCGTTGCAAGAGAGTGCCCCGCCGGTCGTGGAAGCGAAGGCTGTCGTCCAATTGCCGGGGTCGATCGCGCATTCGATGCCGCTGTCGGCCGCGTAGAACGAGTAGGTGGAATTGCGGGCCGAGATCGCCAGCTCGTACTGCTTGCGGGTCACCTCCATGATGAACACGGCCACGCCGAGAGCCAGAGCGGCGGTCAGGACGGCGAACAGCAAGGTGTAGCCGCGCCCCTTCGATATATGTCGTATCCGATTGAGGATGTCTTTCATGGGGTTTGTCTATCTGGCCGAATCCGTCAGCTGGCTCGACATCGAGATCTCGTAAGGGATCGTCTTCTCGTTCCAGTCGATGACGGCGGTTATGGTGCATTCGACCCCCGAGACTGAGCAGTTGCCGGAGCCTCCGGGAGTATTGAGATATACATACCTGGTGAATGGGGTCGCCACGGCTCCGCTCCCGTTCACGTGCCCGTAGCCGTTCGATTCGAGATAGATTGGGCAGCCGCTCGAAGAGCAGGAGGACACGGTGGCGCTGTCAATGACGCTTATGTCGCAGGGGGAAGCCTTGGTGCAAAGGGAAAGGTCGGTAACAGACGAACCGGTCGTCAGCCAGTCGATGCCGGTCGAGCCGTTATTGATGTTGTAGACGTTGATGTCGCGGATGTTCTTGGCCGTCTCCAGGCTTTCTTGAGCTAGATACGACGCGATTAGCTGGTCCTTGGAAGCAGCGGCGCCGAAAAGCCCCCTGCTGGCCACCACCAGCGGGCCGGCTATGGCTATCATGAGCACGCTGATGGCCACCAGCGTCTCGATGATCGCGAATCCTCGTTGTGAATCTGGTTTGGCCATGCGATTATCAGGGGAAGCGCGGCGCAGATACCGTTTGGATGGTGAAGTAAGTGCGGGCCGCCTCGCGGCCGCCGGAGTAGCCGCTGATCTGGACGAGAGCCCGCGGGAATTGGCCGCTGGTCATCTGGAGGTAGTAGCCGGAGATCGTCACCGACGAGGTGGCGATGATGGGGTTGAAAGCCAGGGAGCCGCCGCAGGTCGTTTGGTCGGCTTTCTTGATGGCCCAAGTGCTGCCGACGTCGGGCACGATCTCGTAAGAGTTGATGAGCCGACAGCTCGATCCGAGCCTGGTCGACAGGAAGGCGAAGCCGATGCCGTTGCCGCTTGAGCTCCCCTGCCCGCTTGTGCAGGCAGCGGAGATGTTCTGGGACGTGAGCGAGGTGACGGAGACATCGGAGCCGGACGACAGGGACGTGCAATAGTACGTCGAGCCCGAGCGCATCTCCCTCGACATGGCTTCCAGGCTGAAGCTCATGTTTATGACGGCGTCCTGGATGGTCTGGGCTTTGTTGTTGGCGTCGATGATCTTCAGGAGAGCCGCCAGGGACACCACCGCCACGATGGAGAATATCATGAGAGAGACGATGATCTCGATCAGGGTGAAGCCGCCTTGATCTTCGTGGTGCCGGATATGTGATGGCTTTTTGTCCATGGTTTAGCGCTGGACGGATATCTGGCCGTTCTGGCGGACGACGATGGTGCGGATACTGCCGTCTGTGCCGCGGATGCCGATCTCCGCGTACGGGTAGTTGCAGACCGTCGAGCTGATCGTCCCGCAGATGCTGGCTTCAGGATTGGGGCGCTGGTAGAAGATGTCGAGCCGGGTGACGGCGCCGCACGTGCCGGAGCCGGCTGGCGTGACGCAGAGGCTGTTGACCAGGGCCCCGCGGGTCAGGGTGTAGACAGTCACGGCATTATCGTATACCGTGCAGGTCGTGGAAGCGTTGGTATCGACGTCCGCGAAAAAGACGATGGTATTGGAGTTCGAGGTGGCGCTGCCGCAGGAACCGCCGGTCGCCGAGTTATAGAAGTCGACGCCGTACGGTATCGTGAAGTTGGTGCTCCCGGTCGAGGATGCGTTCCTGACGCTGATGCCGTAGGTCTGGGCCGTGTGGAGGACCAGGGCGAGATCATAGGCCGTGTCTGTGAGGAGAGTGCTCTGGTTGAAATTGCCGTATTTCGACACTATGAGAGCGGTCATGAATATGAAGATAGCCGCCGAAATGACCAGCTCGACGACGGTGAATCCGCGGTTCATTCCATGATTATAGCTCAAAAAAGGCCCGAAAGCATGCGGATATCCATCACTTGGACGCCGAAAAGGAGGACGAGGTACGTCCCTAGGATGAGGTACGGGGCGAGAGGCACTTCCATCCGCGGCTTGAAGCGGCTCCCGGTCGCGACGATCCAGGCCAGGCTCGCGGCGGCTCCGATCCAGAAGGCCAGGATGACAGCGTTCACCGCTCCGACAAGCCCGAGGAGCCAGCCGATGCCGAGCAAGAGCTTAGCGTCGCCGAGGCCCATCCACCGGCCCCGCGAAACGAGCCAGATCAGGGCAAAAGGCAGGGCGACGATCGGGCCGGCCGCGAGAGTCCACAGGTGCGGCGCGTGCAGGACGGACGCTCCACCGACAAAGACGCTCGCCAAGGCAACGGCGTCGAACGTATAGGCGAATTTGTCCGGGATTATCATGTGCTTCATGTCGTAGGCGGCGATGACGAGTAGGAGGCACGTCTCGACCAGATAGACGAGCGTCCTTATGGCCGCGGCGGCCGAGACCGGCGGGAATCTGAGGAAGACGATGGCGAAAATGGCGCCGGCGGCGAATTCGACTAGAGGATATTGCCATGAGATCCTGCTCTTGCACTTCCGGCAGGCGCCCCTCTGGAAGACGAAGCTCAAGATGGGGATGAGCTCTTTCCACGATAAAACCTTGCCACACGACATGCAGCGCGACCGGCCTCCGAGGCCGGATCCGGTGTTGAAACGCAGGGAGACGACGTTAAGGAAGCTGCCGACGACGGCGCCGAAGACGAAAGACAGGATGAGGGGGACGGCCGATTCCATTATCTCGGGCCCTTGCAATAGTAGAGATTGCTGCCGTTATAGCAGGTGATCGATGAGGCGTATGCCGGCTTGTTCGCGTCAGCCAGGCTGTTCTTCAGGACGTCGTTGTAGTACTCGAGCTGGGTATAGATCACGTAATCCGTCGCCGGCGAGGTGTTGACGATATATCCGTAGCTCGTCTGGCCCAAGGGGCTCGTGGGCGGCACGGGAATCTGCGAGATGTAAGAGCCCAGAGTGATGCCGCTAGGGCAGCCGCTGTTGGCCGAGATCGCGAGAGTGGCCGGATATTGGCCGCAGCGGTCGTAGTAAAGCCCGAGGGCCAGCTGGATCTGGCCGGCGTCCGAGACTCTCTGAGCGTCCCTGGCCTTGCCCCGGGAACTGGAAAAATTGGCGTATATGATGCCGGACAGGAGGGTGATGACCACTACCACCACCATGAGCTCGATCAAGGTGAAGCCGCGCGAGGTAAGGATACGGTTCTTCATGCCATCAGTATAACACAGACCCCTTTAAACGGAACTCCTGAAGATACGGCGGTATATGAAATAGCTCTCTATGGCGACGAGGACGCTCGATAAGACCTGGGCAACGAGATAATTCATGCTCGCTTTCTCGACAAATAGATATACAAGGAGCGAATTCAGGCCGATATTGGCCACAGTCACCAGGAAATACCAGGCGGCCTGGGCGGGAACGCGGTCGAGAGAGCGGTCGCGGAACGTCCAGGATTTCTGGAGGACAAAGCTCGCGCCGTAGGCAACGATGCAGGCGGCCGTGACTGAGGCCACGTACCAGAAGCCGAAGATATGCACAAGGACGAACAAGAGGCCGAGGTCGATCGCCGCGCCGGTCGCGCCGGCGACGAGGAAGCGCGCCACCTTGGCGCAGGCGGCGTAACGCGATTCGAAGCCGGTATACGTCAGTTTCAAGCGTTCGAACATGGGGGCGGTGCGAGTTCAGAGCGCCTCGGCGATGACGAAGAGATTCTTGCCGATGGGAGGACGGGAGAGGCGGCTTTCGATCCAGTCCGCCCACGGAAAGACGAGGCGGTCGAAGGCGCGGACGGCGGCGGGGTCGAAGGAACGTTTTTTTATGAGGCGAAAATTGAGCCACCAAGCGAAATACCCGACGAAATCATAATGGCACGCCAGGCGCACCTTGAAACCGGCCCGGTCGAGCTTCGTTTCGAGCTCTCTCTTGTCGTATCGGCGATAATGCCCGAAGTCCCGGTCGATCGGCGCGTACAGTTCTTTCCTGGCCGGGACGAACAAGGCCAGGACGCCGTGTTTCTCGCCCAGGAGACCGCGGTAAGCGGAGAGTTCCCCCTCGTCGTCTTCGATGTGCTCGAGGACGTTTATGCTGACGACGCCATCCCAGTCCTTCGTTGCGATGTCCTTTACGGTGCCTTCGACGAGGAACGCTTGCGGGAACGCTTTCTTGAATTCACGGCAGAAAGCGGGATCGGGTTCGACGCACTCGAGGCGGGTCACTCCGGGAAGGAGGAGGAGCTCACCGGTCATCTGACCGATACCGGCGCCTATCTCCGCCACCTTGCCCCGAAGATGGGGGCTCATGCGCCGGACGAGCGCCCGCCGATAATTCTTCGCCTCGGCGAGAGCGCCGAATTCGAAGTTCCCGGAAGAGGCGCCTCTGTTCTTTGGGGGGGTCATAGCATTCACGGCTTGACGCTGTACACCGAATACCCGTATCTGCCATCGTACAGTTCTTTTACGAAGCGGTCCTGGTCATGGTCGAGGATGTAGTTGAGGACGAAGTAATCTTTCGAAGTGACCATGTACCGGGAATGAAGGACGTTAAGCAGGGCGTCGGCGATGTTGTTCCCTTCCGTCTTCGCCCATTTGGCCGTGGTGGTCGCCCCCGAAAAAGCCTTGGATTCCTCATCGGCCTTGTCCGGGCAGGTCTCGCGGGAACATACGTAGCCGTTTATGGCGATGTGCTCCCAAGTCCAGTATTTGGCCGGATCTAGGGTATAGGCGAAACGCGGCTCGAGCCCGGTCAGATAATCGTCTTTCGGGCTGTAATAGTATAGCTGCGGGAACCAGCTCCAGTTGGCATCGAAGACGACGCTGCCGGGTTTGGTGTTGTTCCGGAGCCATGTGCCGACCTGATACATCTCCATGGCGTTGGGGCCCGTGGCAAGCCTGGTCTCCAGGAACAGCATGTTGCCGGCGAAGAGATACAGGATGACGATGACCGAGCCGATCGCTATGCTGCGGCGGATGGTCTTCGAGCCGTCGAGCTTGGACAGGCGGCGCACGTAATCGAAGCTCAGGGCGACGTAGAGGGCGGTGAAGAAGGTGAGATAGTCCCCGAAGCGGGCGCTCGCCACTATCGTGCCGAGGAAGAAGCCTACGGTCATGATGAGGACGCTCGTCTGGAGGTGCCTCCTCTTCTCGGGCACGGCGGCGAAATAATCTCCGGCCGGAGCCCGGCCGGATCTGTACGATATGTAGCTCGATATGTCGATGGACAAGGCGGCGACGAAGGCGGCGAAAACCGTGGAATTGCCCTGCATCAAGCTGAAGAAGTCGACCGGGTAAAGCTCCCCGCCTTCGTTGATCGGGACCTTCTGGCCGAGGATGGTGTCCCAGTACGTGCCGAAGATGATGTCTCTCATGTACAAGAGGAACCCGGATGAGACGAGATAAGTCGACAGGACCGCGAGGGCGCTGCCGCCGAAGGCGCATAAGACGTTCTTCCAGTCCCCTTTGGAACCGTAGAAGCGCTCCGAGACATAATATGCCGCCGCCACTCCGGCCGGCATGAAGAAGGTGGCGCTGTGCCAGAACATGTAGAGGGCGCTCAGGACGAAGACGCCGGCGTAGTTCTTCCTGTAGAGGAAGACGAGGAGCAGGAGAAGGAGACACGGCGCCAGGGCATAAGGCCTGGAAAGGAAGAAGCGCCAGATAAGATTGAAATTGGTGATGGCCACGACGGCGAACGTCCAGATAAAAGGGTTCTTGACATCGAACTTCTTCAGGCAGAAATAAAGGACGGTGAAGGCGAAGGCCGCGGCGAAGACGGCGTAGAGCTTGATGCCGAGGAAAAGCGGCGTGATCAAGGAGAATGGGATGATGACCAGATAGAAGAGGAAGTTATAGTAGACGAAATAGGCGTTGCCCTGGGCCATCTTGGAGAGATAGATCGACTTGAAATCCTGGAATGACTGGAAAAAGCCCTTGTCAAGCATCTCCGCGGCGAAGCGGAAGTGGAAGAAATGATCGTCGCTCGAGGAGAGGGTGCTGACGGAAAAATAGACCGCGAAGAACACGGCGAAGAAGAAGGCGAAGACCAGGAAGAGCTGGAGGGCTTTCCTCGGCGTCATATAGGCCCGGCAGGCGGCAAGGGAGCGCTTGAAGCGCGCTCTTACGCGCCGGGACTGCTCGGCGGCGAAGAGAGACAGGATCCGGCCGAAACAGGCAAGGCCGTGGCGCCAGTTGAGCTTCTTGCCCTCCGTCTTCTTGCGCGAATGGTAGCTGATGGGCACTTCGACGATGCGGCCCGCCCTGCGGTAGAGGACGTACGACAACTCGACGACGTCGTAGACGAAGTCGTCCGACGGCAGGGCGACGAGCTCGCCGAGGTATTTCTTCGGGAAGACTTTGTAACAGGTGGCGAGGTCGGTTATGCGGCCGGAAAACAGGAGGTTGAATAGTTTGGTTATGAGAAGGCCGCCGTAGAAATATATCCTGCTGAACGGCACCGCGTTCTCCGACAGGACGCGCGAGCCGAAGACGACGTCAGCTCTCTTGTCTATGATCGGCTGGAGCAGCTTCGGATAATCCGAGGGGTCATATTCGAGGTCGGCATCCTGGATGACGATATAGTCCCCTGTCGCCGCTCTGAAGCCGCGCTTCAGGGCTGAGCCCTTGCCGCCGTTCTCGTCGCTCTCCACGATCCGGATCTCACGCTCATGTTTCCTGAGGATGCCGCGGGTGCCGTCGCTCGAGCCGTCGTCGACGACGATCGCCTCCTTCTTCCAGCCGGCAGGCAGCGGAGCGGCCAAGACTTTCCGGATGGTCTCTTCGACCGTCGTCTGCTCGTTGTAGACCGGGATGACGACGGATAAGACGGGCTCTTTTTGTTCCGACATGGACGGAACTATAGCATTACGCCCTCGGGAAAACAAAACCCCCGCGAGGGGGTTCTGTCTTCAGAGACGTGTTATTCTTCGGAATCAGACCGCTGGCAGATCTAGTGACAAGTGTTCAGAGCCACGTTGGTGTCGGCGGCATTGGTCCTGCCTGAGGAGTCGATGCAGAAATAGACGGTCGAGCTCGAGACCAACTGGCCTCTGATGGCATAGCTGCTGATGTTGCCGTTGCTGGGGCCGCCGAGCGTGAAGAAGAGCCCGCCGCCTTGGCCGCTGGCATCGGTATTGACCGTGGCGATCGAAGTGCTGTCCGGACCTGTGGAATTCCCGCAGTTGGCCCAGGTGGCGCTCGCAAGGGTGCCGGCGTTGGCGCAGACGGCGTTACCGACAGTGTTCAAATCTGGATAATAGGCGCCGTTGTAGCCGGTCTCCAAGGCGACTCTCGCCTGTTGGACATCGGCGATGACACGGGCGTCCTTGCCCTTGTTCCTGGCTGCGTTCAGGGAGACCAGGACGATCGAGGCCAAGATGCCGATGATGGCGATGACCACAAGGAGCTCGATCAGGGTGAAGCCTCTGGTGCGATGTTTCATGTTCGATGGTTATTTATAGTAAATCTTGATAAAAGAACCCTACCATTGATTAATGGTCACCTCAATTATAGCACTGGCGCTCCAAAGGAGCTTGCAATCACGTTGGGGATAGCGGATAAGCGATAAACGGCAAGGCCCCGGCGGGGGCCAGGGACTTGCACGTTAAGCGCGAGCCTCGTTATCCGGGCTTTAGTGGCAAGTGATCGCCGCCACGTTGGTGTCGGCGGCGTTAGTCTTGCCCGTCGAGTCGATGCAGAAATAGACGGTCGAGCTCGAGATCAGCTGACCTCTGATGGCGTAGGAGTTGGCGTTGTTGGCGTTAGGACCAAGGATCGTGAAGTAAAGATTGCCGCCTTGGTTCTGGGCGTCGTAGTTAAGGTTGTAGAGCGAGGCGTTGCCAGGGCCGCTGGCATTCCCGCAGTTGGCCCAAAGGGCGTTCCCTATGTTGGCGTTGGTACAGTTGGTGTTGGTAGTGGCGATCAGGTCCGGATAGAAGGCGCCGTTGTAGCCGGTCTCGAGGGCGACTCTCGCCTGTTGGACATCGGCGATGATGCGGGCGTCCTTGCCCTTGTTCCTGGCTGCGTTCAGGGAGACCAGGACGATCGAGGCCAGGATGCCGATGATGGCGATGACCACAAGGAGCTCGATCAGGGTGAAGCCTCTGGTGCGATGTTTCATATGATGATCGTTAATAATATTGATAAA